>TARA_B110001450_G_scaffold112359_1_pt1 | contig 24516 bp, 25 predicted proteins | sample TARA_B110001450 | Tara Oceans TARA_B110001450 (sample SAMEA4396538) | marine metagenome | biome: Polar Biome; feature: [SRF] surface water layer (ENVO:00010504); material: water (ENVO:00002006), including particulate matter (ENVO:01000060) such as... | depth 5 m | reverse complement strand
AGCTCTGATTCTGATGAAATAACTAATTTTACAGACCTGATAAGCTCAGTTTATAATTCACCTGAAGGACAACCTAAAAGTTTAAATGAGGTGTATATAATTGGTGGAGCTAAAGACGGAAGATTTAGAGATTTTAAAGATTTTGAAGATATTAATATAGACATGAAAATTTTTGAAGATCCGATTGGTGAGGGTGATGACCCAGCCTTTATAATGTACACTTCAGGTACAACAGCAAATCCTAAAGGATGTCCATTAAGTCATTCAAGTCTTATTTATGTTGCTAACTCTATGATTGATAGATGGAAAATGACTGAAAATGATGTATTTTGGGATCCTCTCCCTATGTTTCATATGTCCTCAATTTTACCTTTCATGGCATGCACAATATCAAAATCAACGTTTCTATCTACCATTCATTTCAATGTAGATTCTTCTATTAAGACGCTAGTAGAAAAGGATGTTTCAATTGCCTTTCCAGCCTTCCCAGCAGTTATGGTTGCCTTAATTAACCATAAAGATTTCTTACCAGAGAATCTTAAAAAACTCAGGCTTATTAATAATGTTGCACCAATAGAGACCTTAAGATCTTTCCAAAATAAAGTACCGCAAGCCAGTCTAGTATCGGCTTATGGTCTAACAGAGGTTGGAGGTGTTACTTCATTTGGTTCACCTGACGATTCTCTAGAATGCAGACTATCAAACTGCGGTAAGCCTTGGCCTGGAGCTGAAATAAGAATTTTAGATCCTGAGACAAATAAGGTTTTAAAACGCGAAGAAAAAGGATTAATTGAAATCCGAGGTCCACATGTTTTTAATGGCTATTTGAACGATAAAAAGGCTACTGAAAATGCTCTTTCTTCTGATAAATGGTTTTCGACAGGTGATATTGGAACTTATACTGAAGATGGGTATATTCAATTTCATGGAAGGCTGAAAGATATGCTTAAGGTTGGTGGTGAAAATGTTGCTGCTCTTGAAATAGAAGCATATTTTGATAGTCACGAAGAAGTCTTAATTAGTCAAGTCGTTGGTATTGATGACGATCACTTGGGTGAAGTTCCAGCACTATTTGTTGAGAAAAAATCTAACTCAGAAGTTTCCAAAGAAGAGCTTATAGAATTTTGCAAGGGTCAAATTTCGAACTTTAAAATTCCTAGATATATTGTATTTGTAGATAAGTGGCCAATGTCATCAACAAAGGTACAAAAATTTAAACTTAAAGACCTTGATTTAGGTGAAAAAGTTTTTGGTAAATAAAATACTTTTTAATTAGGCATCACCTTGTAAGAGATTATTTTTTCATCTTTTACTTCCACCCAGCCAAAGAATGATTTCTTTTCTCCATTTGCCCCTATTACATTAGCTTGAAACGCACCAGAACTTCCGTCAGTTAAAACCTTATTAACTTTATGTCTAATTCCTTCAACCTGCATCTCCTTAACACGATCAACTAAGAATTCTTTAACAGCCTCACGACCTTTTAATTTATCAACATAACTATTATCATGGCCATCGTGTTCCCAAACTTGGGTATGAATCCATTCAATTGATTCGTGCATAGCCTCAGCGGCTTCCTCGGCTCTTGCTGAATCAATATTATCAAAATAAACTTGCTGTAGAAGATAGAATAACCGTTCAGTGGTTATAAGATTATTATTCATGTGCGGTTTAACCTTATATTTTATTAAAATACTTTAGCAGGATGATCCTTAGCAATAATTTCTTGAATCTCAAAAACATTACCATCAATATCTCTACCGTATGTAGCTTTGACTTCACCAAAATCCTGAGGTGGTGCATGAAATTCAACACCATTTCTTAATAACCTTTCATATTCTTCATCAATATTAGTAACATCGATGCAAACATGGGTATGACCGTGATTATTGACTGGGCGATCCTTATCCATAAGCTTGGGTTTTGGAGATGAGTACTCAAAAAATTCAATCATAATATTTCCACATTTTAAAAAACCTTGTTTTGCAGAACTATTTTTTAATCCGACAACATTATCAATTTGTTCAGACCCTTTTGGCCAATTAGTTCTCCCAACTTCTTCAAACCCAAAATTTTTATTATACCAACTCATTAATCTATCAATATCTGGTGTTGAAATAGCAGCATGATGTAAGCCATTAATTGCCATATTAGATTTCCCCCTTTCTCTAATAAATAAACTTTACTCTAGTTTTAATAACTGTCAATAACTCGACAATCAACATAATTTAAATTTGTTAAATTATTATTTGATTATATGATATTTTATTATTTTTTGGAGAACGTAATGAACAATCTAATACTTCAGCCCGTTATAATAATGTGCTTATTATCCTTCGTAATGATGATTTGGATGTATGCTACACGATTACCTGCAGCAAAAAAACTTGGAGAAGAAGGGGTTGATGTTCAAAAATTTTCTCATCCATCTTCAATCGGTGGTATTTTTCCTAGTAAAGTTGAAAGGGTTGCTGATAATTATAATCATCTTTTTGAGCAGCCAACTGTATTCTACGCGATATCATTTGTGATATGGAGCCTAGAGCATACAGATATAGTTAATCTTTATTGCGCTTGGATATATGTGGCTATCCGAATTGTTCACTCTATTATTCAGTCAACATTAAATCAGGTTTGGATTCGCTTTTTTCTTTTTATTTTAAGCTGGTTAGCTTTAGCCATAATGATATTTAAAGAAACTTTCCTTATATTTTAAATATCATTGTTCGGGTAAAGCATAGGCAATAAGGTGATCTGAGGCAGGAGATCCGACAGCCCAATGACCTCCTGCAGCTATAACAACAAACTGTTTTCCATTTTTATTTTTATAAGTCATCGGTGTCGCATGTCCACCAGTTGGAAGTCTTAATTTTACCAGTTCTTCTCCGGTTTCAGTGTTAAATGCCCTTAAATAATAGTCACTTGTTGCCGCTATAAAGGTTACCCCTGACTTAGTAACTGTTGGCCCACCAATATTTGGAGCCCCTTTAATCCAATGAAATGGAAAAGGCGCAAGATCCTTGGATGTACCAAGGGGGATTTGCCATAAGTGCTCTCCAGTATTCAAGTCAATGGCTGTTAAATTCCCCCATGGTGGCTTAGTACATGGAACACCTAAGGGGGACATAAAGCCAAATGCTCTTATTGTGCAATATGGTGTTCCTTCATTTTGTTGTAACGCCGAAAATCTTGACTGAACACTATCTTTTGTTAAGTCTTTTAAAGCTTTATCGCAATCACTTCTAGGAATCATAACTATTGTACTCGATAAATTCATAGTGTTTGCAATAAGTATATTTCGCGAAGCATCTATTGCAGGCCCTCCCCAATTAGCTCCTCCAATTGCACTTGGATAGTGCACACTCCCCTGAAGTGATGGTGGTGTGTAAAGACCTTCATTCCTTAAATCTTTAGCGGCCTTCTTGCAATAACCTCGATCCCACGGAGTAAAACCAAAAACATCATCTGGATCTAAATAGGTAGGTGTAAGAGGCGCTGGCTTAGTTGGGTAAGGCTGGGTCTTTGACACATAATCACCATCAACAGCTCCTTGTGGAACCTCTCTTTCTTCAATAGGAAAAATGGGTTCACCAGTTTCTCTATTTAACAAAAATACAAAACCCATTTTTGTTGTTTGAGCTAGTGCTTTTATAATTTTTCCATCTTTTTTAATATTATAAAAAGTTGGTTGAGATGCAACATCATAATCCCAAATATCATGATAAACTGTCTGAAAATGCCACACAACTTCTCCTGTTGAGGCATTTAAAGCAACAACAGAACTAGAATAGTAATCTGATCCATTGCGATGACCGCCATAATTATCGGCAGCAGTATTTCCTGTGGGAAGATAAACAAGATTTAATTCTGGATCAGTTGAAATAATAGACCATACATTTGTTGTTCCCCTCTGATAAAGCTGACGACCTGTTTCATCTAAAATTGGCTCTTGATTTGGAGGAATAGGATCCCAATACCACACTAATTCACCTGTTCTGATATCATATGCACGAACTACGCCACCGGGAACAGATGTACTTACATTGTCAGCGATACCGCCGCCAACAATTATTAAATTGCCGATAATAGCTGGAGGAGAGACGCTATAATATAGGGCTGGATTATGATCACCAAGACCAGTTCTTAAATTAACAACTCCATTATTACCAAAGTCCTTGCATAACTTACCAGTTTTACCATCTATTGAAAAAAGCTCTGCATCAATAGTTCCAGTAACAATACGGTGATAACATTCATCGTTTATAGATTTATTATTATCGATCCAGCTGCCAACACCTCTGCAATGCATTAGAGCTTTGCCTTCTTTTTCAATTTTTGGGTCAAAAACCCATATTTCTTGGCCTGTTTCTGAATCCAATGCAAAAACTCTATTATAAGGGGTGCAGTAATATAAGACTTCATTAACTAAGAGTGGCGTAGCCTGGAAGGAAGTCTGTTGACTACTGTTTGGGATAGCATCTTCAGTCCAATTTAATCCTTTGTGATAATCACCAGATCTATGTGTCCATACCTTTTTTAAATTTTTTACATTTTCAGGAGTAATGTCTGTAGCTTCTGAATAATGGCCGCCACCAGAATCCTTTCCATATGAAGACCAATCATCAACATTAGAGAAGGCGTAAGGCATAAAAAGAAGGATTGAAAATAAAAAAGAAAAGATACGCAAAGAAACCCCCTAACAAATAAATTTATTAAATATTTTAGTACCTGCTTTACCAATTGACAATATTTTTTGTCTTTGTAGAGTAATTAATAAATTATAAGTAAACGGGAGGAGTTATGAGTAGTATTGAGGAAAGATTAGAAAAAGTTGAGGCAACACAAAGCATTAATGATTGTCTTACAAGATATTGCCGAGCGTTGGATTGGATGGATGAGGATCTTTTAAGATCTTGCTTTACTGAAGATAGCTTTATTGATTACGGATTTTATGCAGGAGACGCGAAAGGCTTCATTCCTGCTGTTATGGAAGTAGAGCAAGGTGGTCATAGCTGGCACCTAATAAGTAATATAGCCATAGAAATAAAAGGTGATAAAGCTGAAGTTGAGAGCTATGGTTTGACCTCTGGCGGTGAGATTGTTGATGGATGCATTCAGGATGTTAATGCTTATTGTGGTAGATATCATGATGAATTTAAGAAAACATCTAAAGGTTGGAAAATCAGCAGAAGACTTTATATTTTAGATAATAATTTTTCTATAAAATCAGAGGGTATTAGGGGTGACTTAGGGGGTTTATTTTTAGGAACTAATCTTAGAACCGATAGTGAAAAATATAGAAAATTATATAAATAAAAATTTCGATATTTTTATAAAAGGAACAATTATGTCATCATTACTAGCACATGTTAAAGTAGTAAAAGGTCAAGAAGAAAAATTCGAAGAGCTTCAAAAAGAACTCTACAATCAATCGCATGCTAACGAAGACTGTATAATTCGTTATGAGCACTACAGGGGTAGAGAAGTAAACTCTTATTATTCTCTCCTAGTTTACCCGTCATATTTGGATTTCCTTCTTAAGCATCAAATTAGCAAGCACCATGAAGAAGCTGGTGCACAGTTTGGAGGAGTTATTGAAAGCTTAGATCTTGAATGGCTTGATCCTATTGAAGATGCAGCTCCAGTAGGTATTACAGAAATGGAAGAGTTACCTGAAAATGCACCTCAATTAGCAAAAGATTATATCAAAACCTACCCAGCTATAATTCAAAAATGGTGGTTAAAATTAAGAAAAAATTAATAAAAAAAGAATTAATATAATTACTTAAAAAAGGAGTTACAAATGTCATCACTACTAGCACATATTAAAATAGTTGAGGGTCAAGAACAAAAATTTGAGGATCTATCAAAAGAATTATACAAGCAATCTCATACCAATGAAGATTGTATTATTCGTTATGAGTACTACCGCGGAAGAGAAAAAAATTCCTACTACACCCTATTAGTCTACCCTTCATATTTGGATTTCCTTCTTAAACACCAGATAAGCGAATATCATGAAGTAGCCGGCGCTCAATACGGTGGAGTTATCGAGGATATTGACCTTGAGTGGTTAGATGCAATTGAAGATGCAGCTCCAGTGGGAGTTACTGAGATGCAAAAAGTTCCAGAAAACTCGTCTGATTTAGCAAAAGAGTATGGAGTAAGTCATGCGGCTGAAATTCAGGATTGGTGGCTAAAGTTAAGAAATGTTTACTAAGAGTGGGGAACTAAAACATCAACCTCAGAAATTACAGCAACTTTATTCTCGTCCGTCTTTAAATTTATTGAACAAGATATAATTGACTCATTGTCTTGTTCTTGAATTTTTAGAATTTGACCTGAAACAGTTACTAGGTTGCCTTCAAGAATTGCATTAGTCATTTTATTGTTCATTTTTATAATTTGAGATCCTGGGAAATTTTTTTCAATCATATTCATGATATAGGCAATATTTGCTGGCCCTTGATTAATTGTGCCCTCTCCCAACCCAAGTAATCGAGCTGAATTAATATCCAAGTGTATAGGGTTCGGATCATCAAGAATCTCTGCCCAGGTATTCATGCTTTCCTGGTTAACTAAAAAATCCCAGCTTTTTAAAGAAGAGCCCTCGCTATGCATTAGAAGTCCTTTACAGGTAATATCCAAATATAATTAACACTGGCAATTTGTGATTGGGATTTATCAAATAAAGATAGAATAAAGTCTAAAATCTTAATCTTTCCAAGTTTTTTGCTATCTTTTTCATTTAAAGAAATAATTTTTCCATCGACTTTGTATTTTTGACCTATGCGGATAGGGGAATCAAAAGACATATTGCATTGGCCGAGCATTGGCCCATTATTTACATCATAATCTAATAAATCAAATATATCTTGAATCGATGCTCCGGATCCTCTTAGTGTTGAAGTAAATAAAAATATAGGGTGAGCATTTATAAATTTATTTAAATCTTTTTCATTGATCAACATACCTGTTGATTTATTAATCAAAAAATTTGTATTTTTATCAATAAAGAATGTTCCACCAGGGAACTGAAGGTCAGAAAAGGTATTATTCGTAAGCCCTTTTGGATTTAGCTGAAGCTCTTTCCACGTTTTTTTGTCTTTATTTTGTAAAATCATACTATATTCTCTATATCAACTTACTTTAATATTAAAGAATGTTATACTGATATAGTTATTTAATAAATAGCTATGGGGCTAGGAAAATTATTTATGGAAAAAAAGCTAGAATCTAATATTAGAGATATATTAAGCCCTGGAAACTCATGGAAAAGACGAAAAGACGCTCGTCCTCCAGAGATCATTGACGCTGCAAGAGCTGTTCTTGAAAAAACAGGGGCAAAAGGCCTATCTATGAATAAAATATCTAAGGAGGCGGGAGTTTCGGAAGCAACTTTATATAAATATTTTGATAATAAAAATGATTTACTTAATCATGTTGTAAATGATTGGGCTGAACCATTTGTAGAAGTGATTGAAAAAGATGTTATTGAGATAACAGATCTTTACTCAAGGTTATTATTTATAGCCATTAGATATCTAGAGGGAATGAAATCAACTCCAAAAATTCATAAAATTTTTATCCAAGAATTACGCTTTGATAACTATATAGGCTCACAAGCACATAAAGTTAATAAGCGATATTCAAATTTACTTGAAGACATTATCAAGAAATCAATTAAAAATGGTGAGATTCGCGAAGATCTAAATTTTTCAGTTTTTCGCGATCAATTTTATGGAGGATTAGAGCACATTGGTTTAAGAAAAATTTTTCCTGGAAAATCCATCAATATAGGCCAAGATGCGTCAGACTTAATAAATATTCTTTTCAAGGGTATTTCAAAAAATTAATTTAAGGATTAAACAAAATGAAAAAAAATTTAATTTTTTTATTGTTACTACTTGCTAGTGTAATACCTTTAGAAGCAAGCGTTATAATTGAAGAAGAATCGTCAGGGGCAGATCTGTTTGCAGGTGCAAAAGATAAGGCGTCAGCAAAAAATTTTAATGAGAGCTGTATAGGTTGTCATAGTGGAGGCACCCCAAGAGCTCCGCATTCAACTACATTTGCAGCTATGTCAGCAGATTATATATTGAGTTCACTTAATGGTATTATGTCGTCTCAATCAGCTCACCTTACAGAAGATGAGAAAATTAAATTAGCTGAATTTATTACCGGGAGTAAAGTAGCGACTAATCTACCCGAACCAAATTTTTGTGAAAAAGAAATACCACCAATTAATTTTAATAAAAATAATTCCTTCACGCAATGGGGTTATGATCGTCAAAATACTCGAAGATCAAATTCCAATATAAATAGTCAGAATATAAAAAAATTAAAATTAAAATGGGTTTTTGCCTTTCCAGGATCAACAAGATCGCGATCACAGCCATCAGTCTCAGGTAATGTAATATTTATTGGGGACCAAAATTCATATTTTTATGCTCTTGATAGGGAGGAAGGATGCGTTCGCTGGAGAACAAAAATTGAAGGTGAGGTAAGGTCCTCACCTGCAATAGAGATCATAGATGGTCGTTATTTTGTTTTTGCTGGTGACTATGAGGGAAATCTTTACAAATTTGATGCAATTTCTGGTGAGCGTATTTGGATGAAATCTCTAAGGTATCATCCAAGAGTTATTTTAACTGGATCAGTAAGGGTTTATGATGGCGTAATATATGTTCCGCTTTCATCTCGCGAATGGGCTGATGGAGCAAATCCTGACTACGAGTGCTGTACTTTTCGAGGCGGTGTAATGGCTATTGATGCCGATACAGGAAACGAATTATGGAGAACATACTCTATTCCTGTTCCTCCAAAAGATACCGGAAAATTTAGTGAATCTGGTAAGAGAATTTTAGCACCTTCAGGTGTTCCAGTTTGGAATTCACCAACAGTCGATGATAAAAGAAATCTTATTTATGTTGGAACAGGCGAGTCGTACACTTCTCCCGCAGCAGATACAAGCGATGCAATATTGGCCATTGATAAAGTTCGTGGAGGAATTGTTTGGTCGTTTCAAGCTCAAACCGGTGACGCGTGGAATATGGGTTGCTTTATTTCTCCAGGATCAGGCTGCCCTGAAGAAGATGGGCCTGATTGGGATTTTGGTGCATCAACTATACTAATTGATATAGACGATAACAAAAGTATTCTTTTCGGAGGAAGAAAATCAGGACATGTATATGCTCTTGATCCAGATAAAAATGGTAAGCTTTTATGGTCGAAAAAAATTGGTCGAGGTGGTTTTGCAGGGGGAGTTCACTGGGGTATGACTACAGATGGTAAAAGTATTTTTGCAGGAATTTCTGATAAAACATATATTAATAAGTTTCCAGGACCAGCAACTCCTGGAGTTTATTCACTAGATGCTCAAACTGGTTCTCTTAACTGGAAATTCGAGCCTGAGGATAGATGTAAAGATTATGGTCCAGCTTGTGACAGAGGTATATCCGCAGCAATGACCTCTACAAATGATATTATAATTGCCGGAGGTATGGATGGATGGATGTATATTTTGGAAAACTCTTCTGGCAAGCTACTTTGGGAATTTAATACAAATGTTGATTTTTCAGATTATACAAAAATAGAATCTTATGGTGGAAGTATTGAGGGAGTTGGACCAGTCATAGCAGGAAATAATATTCTTGTTAATTCCGGGTATCAGTATGGTGGAAATATGCCTGGTAATGTACTATTGAATTTCGAACTGCAAGACTAGCTATAATTTGCTAAATAATCAGTTGCTTCAACAATCCTATCTAAATCAGGTAAGTATGCTGCTTCAAGATTGGGTGCTGCTGGAACAGGACAATGAGGAGGAGTCAAAACTCTTGTTGGTGCTTTGAGAGATGAAAAAACTTCATCACTAACCATGCTGGTAATCCAGGATCCAAAAGAACAAACAGGATTTGATTCATCTATAACCAATAAACGGCCTGTCTTTTCAACGCTATCGTAAACAATCTCTTCATCAAACGGTGATAAAGATCTTGGATCAATAATTTCAGCAGAAATACCTTTTTCTTCAAATTTTGAAACACAACTCTGAGTAATGCCAACCATTTGCCCAATTGCGACAATAGTTATATCATTGCCTTCTTTGATAATCTTTCCTTTACCGAGAGGGACCTCGTAAGCATCGTCTGGAACCTCGCCTTCCATTCCAAGAAGGGCTTTATGCTCGCAAAACATAACTGGGTCATTATCCCTAATCGATGCAATTAAAAGTCCTTTTGCATCATAAGGATTAGAAGGCGTAACAACTTTCAAGCCAGGTATATTAGCAAAAATAGAATAGGGTGATTGTGAGTGCTGAGGTCCACAACCTATTCCGGCACCAATCATAGTTCTTATTACTAGCGGTGTTGCACCCTGCTCTCCATACATAAACCTGAACTTAGCCGCCTGATTATAAATTTGATCAAAACAAACACCAAAAAAATCAGAAAACATTAATTCTGCTATAGGGCGTAAACCAGAAAGAGCTGCTCCTGCAGCTGCCCCCATAATTGCAGTTTCGCTTATAGGTGTATCAATAACTCTTTTAGCACCAAACTCATCCCATAAACCTTGTGTTAAGCCCATTGGTCCTCCAGCAGCTTCGCCTTCATAGTCTCCACAGCCACGTCCACCAGATATATCCTCACCTATAACGAATACTTTTTCATCACGCTTCATTTCCAGGATCATTGCTTCAATAATAGATTCTCTATAAGTTTTTATGCTCATTAGTAGCTCCCCTTTTCATAAACATTTGTAGTTAATTCCTCAACGTTAGGTAAAGGACTATTTTTTGCTTTTTCAACAGCAGCAGTTACTTGACTCAAAAGATCTTCATCAATCAAATTTAAATCTTTGCTATCAACAAGTCCTGCTTCTTCAACTTTTTGGCGAAAAATAGTTAGTGGATCAAAGTCTCTTCTTATAGTCTCTAGCTCTTCTTTAGTACGATAATGCTGAGGGTCACCTTCAAAATGACCATACCATCTTTTGGCAATACACTCTATGGCGCTTGGTCCTTCACCTTTTCTTGCCCTATCAACTGCTTCGGATGCGGCTTCTTGAACTGCAAAAAAATCTGACCCATCTAACTTATATGAAGGCATTCCAAAACCTTCAGCTCGTCCAGCTATATCGCCACCACCGCAATGGTAGTCAATTCCAGTAAATTCAGCATAACCATTATTTTCAAAAACAAATAATACCGGAAGCTTCAATACGCTCGCTAAATTCATAGACTCAAATACAGCACCTTGATTTGAAGCTCCATCACCTATAAATGCTACGGAAACCAAATCCTCACCTAAAACTCTCTGCTTTAATGCAGCTCCTACCGCAATTGGAGCATTAGCGCCAACTATTGCATTTGCCCCCAGCATGCCGACTGATAAATCTGCAATGTGCATTGACCCTCCCTTGCCTCCACACAAGCCATCTGCACGACAGAATATTTCCATTGTCATTTTTTCAAGATTAGAGTTTTTAGCAATGCAGTGTCCGTGACCTCTATGAGTACTAGAAATTGTATCTTGATCGGTAAGTTCAATACATATTCCTGTCGCTATTGCTTCTTGACCAATATAAAGATGTATAAATGCTGGAACCGTTCCCTTGGCAAACTCATCACGCATAGTTTCCTCAAAAACTCTAATCTTTTTCATTCTAGTGTATGCGTCTAATAACTTATCCCTGCTTAATTGCATTTCCCTCTCCCTTTTTACTTAATGATCCATTTGCACAACAATCTTACCTTTAACTCTTTGTGTCTCCAAATGATTATAAGCCTTTTTAGTCTCGCTAAAATTGTACTTCTTATCAATGAAAACTTTTATTTTTTCTTCCTCTATCCAATCTTTTATAATTTTTAGATCAAACCCATTTGAATCAACAATTACCGATAAAAAACTTTTCTTGGAGAATTTAGAGGTTAGTCTTCCAATAATACTTTCAAATTTAAATGGGTCTGTTGTAATAAATGTCCCATGAGTATTTAAAAAATCTTTAATTTTATTAAATGAAAAATTTCCATAACAATCATAAATTATATCATACTTATTTTTTTCTAAATTATTTGGAAAATTTTCCTCAGTATAATCAATAGCCTCATTTACAGAAAATTCATCGCGCATCCATTGAGTGTTTCTATGGCTAGTTACCGAAGTAACATCGGCGCCCAATATTTTTGCTATCTGAATAGCGAAAATCCCAGTACCTCCTGATGCTCCATTTATTAAGATTTTATTACCTTTTTTAGCTTTAGCTAAAATAGCTAGAGCTTGGTAAGAAGTTAATGCAGCAAGCGGAACTGCAGCTGCATCGGATATCGGAAGATTAGAGGGAATTTTAGCAAGAATAGATTCTTTGACTTTAATAAACTGTGATGATGTTCCTTCACTCAATTGAGATAGAAAGCCAAAGACCTTATCACCTACTTTAAAATTATTAACACTCTTTCCAATAGCAATAACCTCTCCACTGAAGTCTGATCCAGTTGTTCGAGGAAAAGTTCTGAATGTCATTAGCTTCAACATTCCATTCCTTAGTTTATAATCAAGTGGATTAAGGGAGAAAAAATTAACTTTAACTAAAACCTCTCCACCTAGAACGTCTTTTGGATTATTAATTTCTCCATGTTGTAATACAGAAACATCACCATACTCGTTATAAAAAAAGGCCTTCAATTAGTCGCCTCCATCCATTTTAAAATAATCAGGCATGCCGGCTGGCCAAACAACTCCCCATTGAGACATTCCGCCATCAATAGTTAAAACTTCTCCAGTTATAAAGCTTCCAGTATCAGAGGCTAGATAAACAGCTGCTTCAGCTATATCCCAAACATCCCCTAATTTTTGCATTGGGTTTGCCTTATGAAACCTTTCAAGGGCTTTATCAGGATATACTTCAAAACCCTCTGTTTCAATTGTTCCAGGGGCAATACAATTAACTCGAATTTTGTGAGGAGCCCATTCTGTTGCTATTGTTTTTGACAGATAAATTGTTCCAGCTCTAGCTGCACAAGTATGTGCTGCCTGGGGCATACCTCTTTCAACATTAGCAACAAGATTTATAATATTTCCATGTGTACCGGATTTCTTCCAGCGTTTTGCAGCTTCTTGCATAACCCACCACGGTCCATTTAAGTTTAAGTCTACTACCGCTAGCCAACCCTTTCTAGAGAAATCAATGGCATCTTGAGGAAACTGACCACCAGCATTATTAATAACTGTATCAATTTTTCCATCACGGTTTATCATACCATCAAGCATTTCTTCTACTTTATCTGGATCACGTACATTTGAAACTTCCCAAAATATTTTCTTTCCACATCTTTCCAAGATCTCATCATAGACCTTAATTAACTTTTCTTCTTTTCTTCCACAAATAGTAACTTTTGCTCCAAGACGCGCAAAAAGAAATGCCATTGCTTTTCCCATTCCACTTCCAGCACCTGTTATTAAAACAGAATGGTCATTCAAAAGATCTTCTCTGTATACCGTATTTCTTGTAGCCAACTCATCATAAGATAAACCAAATCTTTGTTTTGAATCCGTCAAAATTAAATCCTTTTTATATTAATAATTATTTTTCGATGAAGGGGCCAAGAACGCTTGGGATACTATAATCTTGATCCATTTTATTATGACCTATTTTTTTATCAAGCTCTTCATGCCAGTGGTAAATTCTTCTTTCTTGATAATTAAGAAGCACCCCTTTGAAGCCAGGGCTAGATACACTTGCTTGAATATCAGGTGCAAACTGAGTATCCTCAAATAAAATATTTTCAAAATTCTTAATTCTTTTTTCCCATACCTCAGGAATATCTCCTTCACCCCAATCAGGAGAAAACCAGTGAACATCAATTTCACAAGTATCGTCTGATGTAGGCCAGAAAGCTAAAAATGGAATACCAGTTGCAGCTGGAGGTGTTACTAGATTAGGAAAAAAGCTGTATGAAGCATTTTGATGTTTAGGAATTTCAGAAACAGTTTCTATTTCTTTTAAGCCAATCGCACCTGGATCTGTCCAGTCAGGGTCGCGATGAGGGGTAACCATCCTTGAGTGTCCATTCGGCCACAAATTTATATATGTTCCTTGAATATCAATAAATCTACTGACTGTTTTTTTATGAATTGAAGGAACATGATAAACCTCAAGAAAGGCATCCAAAAGAACCTTTACATTACTATTAACGGGGTATGACTTCGAATGAACGTGCCTTAATTTATCAGGCTGAAACTGCTGCATGTGCTCCCCAAGTATGCCTAAGTAATCTTTTAGGGGTTCTGCGTCAGGGTCTAAATTAACAAATATCCAATTACCTAGCTGATCGCACGAAACTTCGATTAAGCTCTGGCATGATTTATCTAAATCAACAAAATCTCTCGGATCTCTTAAATTTATTAGATTTCCATCAAGATCATAGCTCCAACCATGATAAGTGCAAACAAGGAGTCTCGCTTTTCCTTTTTTTTCATTAACAACAGGAGCACCTCTGTGACGACAAGTGTTGTAGAATGCTTTAATTTTATCATCACCTGAGTTTACAATAACAATAGGGACTTGAAGCTTATCCCAAACAAGATAATTACCCTTCTCTGGTAACTCATCCTTGTGGCATGCATATACCCATGATTTTTGCCATAGATGTTTTACTTCTAATTTCTGAAATTCAGGATCTGTATAACGTTCACCGGGAATAACTGGAAAGCCAGGAAAACCCTCAGGAGGTCCAGTTCTAGCTTTTTCTTTTTCAAATCCCTCTAAGACTCTCTTTGTATCTTCATCAATATCTAACATTTTAAAATTTCTCTATAAAGTAAGTATTACTAATTTATCTCATAATATAATGCAATTCTTTAAATTTTCTTATAAATTAGACAGGTTCCTTTAAAAATTAAAATTTCTGATCCATCCTCATATTTTACCGCATGATCAAATATTACAACACCCCTTTCATCCGAAGATGTATTATTTTTTGATAAGCACTCAGAGGTTACATAAATTTTATTATTTGGGCGCAAAGGATTTTTCCATCGAACATTATCCCAGCCTATTCCACAAACAAAATTGATGTCACTATTAATCTCATGGTCTAATAATCTCCATAAGGCTGCTACGTGTATCCCACTAGCAATAATTCCTTTAAAGTTCGATTTCTTTGCTTCATCCTTGTCAGTGTGGAACCACTGAGGATCATATTGTTTTGCAAAATTAATAATCTCTTCTTCAGTAATTAACTTTAGATTTGATTTTCTCTTTTCACCTACAGAAATATCTTCAAAATAACGCCAGTTTTTATTATCAACTGTCAAAATTAAATCTTTCCGTTCGTTATAGATGGCCAAAATTTCTTTGCGCCAGATGCAACTGCTTTTTCACCAAGAAATTTTGCCCAATAACTTCCTGCTCCATACTCAGCTCTCCAAGACCAAAGCCTTCTGGTCGCGAAATGTAAGCCATGTTCGTAAGTAAAGCCAATAGCACCATGAACTTGGTGAGCAATACTTGCGCAAATAGAGACTGCATCATCAACTCTGCTCTTGGCAGAAGCAATGGCAAGATCTTCACAACCATCCTCCATTGACAAGCAAGCATAGTCTGCTGCGACACCAGAAGCTGCAGCATGAGTAGCAAGAACTGCAAGCTCTTGCTGAATTGCTTGGAATTTTGCAATAGGTCTTCCAAATTGAATTCTGTCATTTGCATATTGAACAGATTGCTCTAGTAAAAATTCTAATCCACCAGCAATTTGGCAGGACCGCATTAAAGCTCCAATTTTAAAAATATAATCAGAAGAAAATTCAACCTCCGATGATCCTAAAATCTCGACATCATGAAAATCTATCGTACTTCGACTTTCTAATGCTAGGTTCTTATCATTACTTATTGAACCTTTTGGTATTGGAATCAAAATTATTTTCGAGGAATTCTTATTTGTAATAAGCGCGACTCCATGAGTTGCGCTAGAACCATAAGGTGTTCGCTTTGAGATACCTGAAAATTTATTATCCTTTATAGAAAAATCACCATTTAGAATTGTAACAATTGAATTCTCTGGTAACTGAATACTTCCCATACTTAAAAGATGTCCAGCAGTAATATTTTCCGCAAGAGGAATGGGTGCTTGATATTTTCCTATTGCTTTAAATAGAATTCCAGCATCAAACCAAGAGCCACCAACTCCGCCAAGCTCTTCAGGAACCAATACCAAATTTAGACCATTATTAACAATTTCATCCCATAAATCTTTTGGCCATTCTCCCTTTTCAGAGTTTATTATGCATTCCTTGGTAACGTGATCTGAAAATATTCTTTCAACGCTATCGGATAAAAGTTGTGATGTTTCATTGAGCATTTATCGTAACCCCAAACCTCTAGCAATAATACCTCGTAATATTTCTCTAGTTCCACCCCTCAAAGAAAAAGAAGGAGAAATTTGTGTTAAAATTGCTAAATAACGTTGAAAATCAGATCCATTTGCATCAGGTTCGAGACCCATCAACCTATGGGCTATATTAGGAAGGTCCTGCTCAAAAACTGCGCCAAGATCTTTTACAACAGATGCCTCTAATGCAGGATTAGCACCCTCATCAAGCATACCCGCAACTGATACTGACATTTGCCTAAGTGTTGTAAGGTGAGCCATTTGTCTTCCAATTTCTGTAACACCCTCATCATCATTTCTACTAGAAAATTCATTTACCAATTCTTGCAAAAGAATGTAGCTAGATAGGTATCTCTCTGGCCCAGAACGCTCTAAGGCTAGTTCCGCCGTAACTTGATTCCAGCCATTCCCTTCTGTTCCTATTAACATGTCCGCAGGCACCTCGGTATCCTCAAAAATAACCTCATTAAAATGATGACGCCCTGCTAAATCAATGATTGGTCTTATCGTTACGCCCGGAAGGGATAAATCGACAATAAATTGACTTAAGCCTCCATGCCTATCTTCTTCTTGCGATGTTCTAAAACAGGCAATCATATATTGGCAGCGATGTGCTCCAGACGTCCAAAGTTTTGTTCCATTAACAATATAAACATTGTCCTTTTTTTCAGCTTTAGTTCTTAGAGCTGCCAAGTCTGAACCAGAATCTGGTTCGGACATTCCGATACAAAAATATGACTCTCCTTTTAAAATTCCCGGGAGAAGTTCTTTCTGATGTTTTTCAGTTCCGTACCTAATAATTAATGGACCAGACTGCCTATCAGAAATCCAATGTGCGCCAACGGGTGCGCCAGCTGTTAGCATTTCTTCTAAAATAACATATCTTTCCATGGATGTTCGACCTGCACCACCAAACTCTTTTGGCCAATTTAATCCAATCCAGCCCTTTTCCCCTACTTTCTTACTAAAATTCTCATCTGCACCATACCAAGTTTCTGCTCTTGTTTCTTTAGGTATATCTTTAAGTGCGTCTATTAAAAATTCCCTTACTTCAGATCTTAAAATCTCTGCTTCATTAGAAAATTTTGTAAGGTGAAAATTAAAAGGTGTATTCATTGTTCATAACTCCAAAAATTATTTTTTTATTTAGATTAATCATATAAAGTAAAAGAGAACATAAACTAAATATGGAGATGTTTCTATGAGTAAAACGAATAAAAATAGAAAAATTATGGAAACCTATTATAAATCAATAAGTAATGGAGATTTTGATAAAGTTACCTCTTTAATGGATACGAATGTAAAATTTCATATTATTGGCGAATCTCCCTTTTCAGGCTGCTGGGAAGGGAAAGAAAATGTTTATGGAGTATTGGTTCCTGCTGTTGTCGCTAGCCTTGACCAAAATACGGTTGTCTTTGCTGAAAATTGGAAAATTATGTGTGCTGATGATGAAAGGGTTACTGGATTAATGAGCGCAGAAGGGAAATCTTTAAATGGTGAAATCATGGATCAAACTTATTGCCATATTTTTAAGATTGAGGACTCAAAAATAATTGAGGTATATGAGTTTATGGATACGGCACAAAATGAAAAAACACTTAATGTCGAAAATTTAAATGGTCACTCTGGAGAAATAGGCCCTATGAAGTTTTAGTCAGCAATTTTTAAAAGTTGCTTACCCGTATTTTTACTCTCAAATAATCTTCTTAAGGTGCTAGGAGCATTTTCGAAACCCTCCTGCATATCTTCCTTGCAATTAATTTTTCCGTCTAATATCCATTTTTTTAATTTGCCTCTAGCCAATCCGGCTTCTGCCATAAAATCAATAACAATAAAACCTTCCATAGTCGCTCTTTTAAAGATTAAATTAGCGTAATTTTCTGGTCCAAAATTTAAGTTATCAGTCTTGTGTCTTGATATAATTCCACAAACTGTAATTTTTGCATTCATTGCTATATGATTTAAACAATCATTAAGAATTCTTCCGCCAACATTATCATAAAGTATATTTGCTCCTTCTGGACAAAGTCTCTTTAAGGATTCGTTAAGATCTTCTGATTTATAGTCAATTGCTCCATCAAAACCAAACTCATCGATCAAAATATCACACTTTTCTTTTCCACCGGCAATTCCTATAACTCTGCAACCAGCAATCTTAAAGATTTGACCTGCAACAGAACCTACACCTCCAGCAGCACCTGTTATTACAACAGTATCACCGGGTTTTGGTTTGCTTATTTTTGTTACTCCAAAATACGCCGTTAAGCCAGTACTTCCTAAGGCTCCAAGATATTTAGTAGCCATACTTTCATCATCAATTTTTTCAATCTCGTCATCTTTTAAAATTGGATGTGTTTGCCAGCATGTTTGCCCAGAAACAATATCTCCTTTTTTAAATTTTTTTGATTTACTGTCTAATACCCTAGCAATTCCTCCACATCTCATAACATCGCCGATTTCCAGAGGTGCAACATAGTTTGATATTTGTTCCATCCATCCTTTTTGAGCGGGCTGAAACTCAATTACTAAATTTTCTAAAAGAACTTCATTCTCTTTTGGTTGGCCAGCCTTTGTCTCTTTGTATTCAAAATCAGAGTCTTCGATTGGACGCCCAACAGGTCGCCCTGCCAAGGTAAATTGTTTGTTGATCATTTTAAATCTCTTAAGTTGTTACAATTGTGCAAGCTGATATTCCTGGAGCTCCGTAAACATGCGTATAAGCAGTTTTCGGATTTCCTTGAACCTGTCTTTTACCAGCAGCTCCTCTTAGTTGAACACAATTTTCATAAACTTGCCTTAATCCAGAAGCGCCAACAGGCTCTCCGTTCGCTATGCAGCCACCATCAGTATTCACTGGTAACTTTCCATTAAGCTTTGTGTCGCCATCATGAAGAAGTTTTTCTTGCTCCCCATCCTTACAGAATCCATTCTCTGCCATATGCATTATTTCTGCACCAGATTCAGTATCTTGAAGTTGAGCAAGGTCTATATCTGAACGATTCATACCAGCCATTTCAAATGTTGCCTCAGACGCTCCTACTGTTGGACTTGGACCTCTCTCAATTTCTAGAGAAGGGCTAAAAACCTCAAAAGAACCCAATGGTCTTGATCTAAAGGCGGCTCCTTTTAAAAACAAAGGCTTACTTGTATATTTGTGAGCAATATCAGCTCTACACAATATTAGAGCAACCGCTCCCTCAGCCGGTGAACAAAACATATATTTTGTTAGCGGATCAGAAACCATCATAGCATTAAGGATAGTATCTTTTGAAACTGGATCCCGTCTCCAGGCATTCGGATTTAAAGATGCATTCTCAAATGCTTTCTCGGCAACAATTGCTAAAGAATCCGAAGTTATACCATAGTCATGCATGTAACGCTGAATCTTCATTCCAAAAAACTGAGTTGTAAGCATTAGACCAGTTTCACCATACCATTTTTCTAGGCCAGAAGCTTCTGGATCAGCATTAAAGGCACCCCTTGGGTGTTTATCAAAACCTACTGCCATACCGATATCAAACTGACCTGATTTAATAGTCGTATATGCTGACAGGAGCGAAGACCCTCCAGTTGCACAACCGTTCGAAACATTCATAAAGGGAATCCCTGTAAGGCCTAAGTCATTAACCATTGCATCAGCATTACCAGCTGCTGAAGACCCTCCAAAAGCAAATTGAATATTACTCCATTCCATTTCTGCATCTGATAAAGCTTCACGCGCAGCGTGAACACCTTGCTGTAATCCTGTCATACCCTCCGTTCTCCCAAAGGGATGAATTCCAATTCCAATAATTGCTACATCTGACATAACTTCCTCCTATAAATCTTTAGATGGCTTAAAGGAAAACATCATTAATTCCTCACCATCTTTATTTTTAACAAATGGCTCTATTGAAAGCTCCATCTCCATTCCAATTTTTAAATCCCCAGCCTTTACGCCAGTTAATCTTGACTCTACCATAATCTGACCAGGTAATTCAATGTATCCTACAGGATAAGGCTCAAAGTCTTCAGGATTGTCAGTGCCTATATACGGAGTTTTAGGCATAAACCTCTGAACAGTCCATGTCCACAAAGTACCTTTTGTTGATAATTCAACTTGTTCGTGGGTATTTGATCTTTTTGCTGGAAAGAAATATCTACCCGTCTCACTATCTTTGCTTCCTAGTAACTTTGGCTTTTCTGATGGCCAAGTAAAAAGATTCTCAGCAATTGGTTTTTGATTACTCATATATTATACTCCAAAATTAATTAATTTGTCTGTCACGCCCTTCCCAATATGGTGCTCTTAACTCTTTCTTTAGAATTTTTCCAGATGGATTACGCGGGAGTTCAGAAATGAAATCGACTGATTTAGGCGATTTAAATCCTGCAATTCTTTCTTTTGCAAAATTAATAATTTCTTCTTCCGATACCCTTTCACCTTCTTTTAAAACAACTATAGCCTTTACAGATTCGCCCCATCTTTCATCGGGAATACCTATTACGGCAACATCACTAATTTTTTCATGCCCAAAAATTGCACTCTCGACCTCAGCAGGGTAAACATTTTCTCCACCTGAAACAATCATATCCTTAACTCTGTCATGAACATAAACATATCCATCTGAATCCATATAGCCAGCATCTCCTGTTCTTAACCAGCCGTCTTTTAAAGTTTTAATAGTTTCTTCTGGAAGATTCCAATATCCAAGCATATTTGATGATGACTGAACAGCTATTTCACCAACGTCTCCAAGCGGAAGTTCATTGCTTTGATCATCTAAAATTGAAATTTTACAATGAGGGTAGGCTTTGCCAGCGGACTTCATTCTTTCATTGCCTTCGATTGAGTGATCCTCTGGAGGAAGGTAAGTCACTGAGCCGCAGGTTTCTGTCATACCGTATAACTGAACAAAGCCACATTCAAAAACCTCCATAGCCTCCTTTAGAAGATCTAGTGGAATTGGAGAAGCGCCATATAATATATATTTGATATTAGAATAATTAGTTTTCCGAGAATCTGGATGATCTAAGACCATTTTCATTGCAGCTGGAACCATAAAAATTTTAGATATCTTATACTTACTTATTACATCTAAAACATCCTTAGGTAAAAATTCCTTCAAAACAACATTTTTTGCACACGCATAAAGACCTTGTATACCCCATCCAGCTCCGCCAATATGAAAGCTTGGCATGGCCACTAAGCTAGCGTCGTCTTCAGACCACTCTCCAAATTCCATGCCCATTACCGGCTCTCTATTCCTTGAGGAATGAAAATTTCCATGAGTTAGCTGAACACCTTTTGGATTTCCTGTTGTTCCAGAGGTATACATTTGAATAGCAACATCATCTAAACTTGGCTGTCTTTTGCAAACTTCATCATTTTGATTATCTCGCCAAGATTGATAAGTACCCCAACCATCTTTAGACCCCGAAAGACATATTACGGTCTCTACAGTTGTTGATAGCGCTAATATTTTATCTGCTAGATCAAAAAATTCTTCTCCGACAAAAAGTATTTTTGCTCCACTATCATTTAGTATGTAAGCTACCTCAGGTGCAGCAAGCCTCCAATTAATTCCAACAACAACAGCATTCGCTTTTGTGCAACCTAAGACAACTTCATAAAATAAATCAGAATTTTTATCCATAAAAGCCACACGTTCTTGTTCCTCAACTCCAAGCCCAACTAGCCCATTAGCAACCTTTTCAGTTTTTATATTAAATCCCTTATATGTTGTCTCTCTGTCTTCATAAACAAAAGCAACTTGATCTGGATTATGAAGAGAGTGATATCGAGGTATATCGCTTAAAAAAACTATATCTTCGTAGTATGGCATTTTGCCTCCCCTTGAAAAAAAAACTAGATTTATTTCTAATAACTATTATTAAACTAATCAAGTATGTTTTATACTTTGCAAATTAGAGTTATAAAGATAAGTATTATTTTAGTTACTGGAGTAGATAATGGATTTAAGTTTTAAGCCTGAATATGAAGATTTTAGAAAAGAAGTTATAGACTTCCTAGATTCCGAACTTACAAGTGAATTGCGTGAAGCAGGGAAACTAACTGCAAGTGTTTTTAGTGAAGTTGAGTATTCTTCAAAATGGCACAAAGTTTTACATAAGAAGGGATGGATTGGAGGAAAGTGGCCTGAAGAATTTGGAGGTACTGGTTGGGATGATATGCAAAGGTATATCTTTTCAACAGAGTGTGCTAAAGCAGGGGCCCCTTCCCCAACAGCAATGGGTCTAATGATGGTTGGTCCAGTTTTAATGAAACATGGAACACAAAAGCAAAAGGATTTTTATTTACCACGTATTCTTTCTGGTGAAGATTTTTGGTGTCAGGGTTATTCAGAACCAGGATCGGGCTCAGATTTAGCCTCACTTCAGTGCAAGGCTGTTAAAGAAGGCGATCACTATGTTGTAAATGGAACAAAAATTTGGACAACGCATGCCCAACATGCCAACAGAATTTTTTGTTTAGTGAGAACAGATAATAGTGGAAAACCTCAACAAGGGATAACATTTTTACTTATCGACATGGATACCCCTGGTATTGAAATTAAACCAATTATCACAATGGCTGGAGACCATGAGGTTAACCAAACTTTTTTTGATGATGTAAAAGTTCCAATTGAAAATGTTGTAGGAGAAGAAAATGACGGTTGGACAGTTGCAAAATATCTTCTTGAGTTTGAGAGAGGCGGTAACTATGCAGCAGGAATTCAATCAAATCTCAATAAAGTAAGGGAAATAGCATCAATTGAAAGATCTGATACAGGAGAAAGCCTTCTAGAGGATGATGCTTTTTTAAAGTCATTATCCGAAACAGAAATAAAGGTTCAAGCACTTCTCATGACAGAACACAGAATTATGGCTGACATTGCAGAAAGAGGTAACCCAGGCCCAGCATCATCTATATTAAAAACGAGAGGCTCTAATTTAAAACAAGAAGTTGATATGCTTACTATTGAAGCAGTTGGTTACTACACAACCCCTCTTCAGCATGAAGCAAGGCAACCGTTTTCAAATGTTGAAAGGATAGGACCAGAGTATGCCTTAACAGCCTTTCCTTCATATCTAAATAATCGCGCATCAACTATTTATGGTGGGTCAGATGAGGTTCAACATAATATAATGGCAAAATTTGTACTTGGGCTTTAAAAATTATACTCCATGGATCTATCAGAACTAGAGGAAATATTTAAAGAAAGACTAGTAACCTCTGAGGCTGTTAGATCTCAGCACAGTCATGATGAATCTTGGCACGTTCCTGAAAATATTCCTGATGCTGTAATCTTTCCAGAAACAGCTAAAGAAATTTCAGAGATTATAAAATACGCATCCAAGAAGAATATTCCAGTAATTCCGTTTGGAACCGGGACCGCTCTTGAGGGTCATGTCCATGCAGTAAATGGCGGAATAACTATAGACTCAAGAAATATGAATAAAATTATTAAAGTTAACATGGAAGATATGGATTGCAGGATTCAGGCTGGAGTAACTCGTGAAGATTTAAATTCTTTTTTAAGAGATACTGGATTATTTTTTCCAGTAGATCCAGGTGCAAATGCCTCCATAGGAGGCATGTGTGCAACTGGAGCATCTGGAACTAACACAGTAAAATATGGCACTATTCGGGAGCAAGTTATTGGTTTAGAGGTTGTTATGCCAGATGGTAAGATAATTCAAACTGGCTCACGAGCAAGAAAATCATCTGCTGGCTATGACTTAACACATCTAATGCTAGGTTCAGAAGGAACATTAGGCTTTATTTCTGAAATCAGCTTAAGATTACATGGCAGACCTGAGGCTGTTTCAGCTGGTGTATGTTCTTTTTCAGAGCTTGATGGTGCAGTAAACACTGTTATTGAGGCTATTCAAATTGGCCTTCCTTTATCTAGAATTGAACTTTTAGATGAACTTCAAATCAAAGCTATAAATCAATATAAAAAAACTACTCATGAAGAAAATCCAACTTTGTTCATAGAAATTCACGGTACACCTCTTGGGGTTAGAGAGCAGATAGAAAGATTTGAGGAAATTGCCAAAGAAAACGGTTTAATTAATTTCCATTGGTCAGATCAACAAGAAGAAATAGATAAAATTTGGAGCGCACGTCATAGCGC
>TARA_B110001450_G_scaffold224623_1_pt1 | contig 24560 bp, 25 predicted proteins | sample TARA_B110001450 | Tara Oceans TARA_B110001450 (sample SAMEA4396538) | marine metagenome | biome: Polar Biome; feature: [SRF] surface water layer (ENVO:00010504); material: water (ENVO:00002006), including particulate matter (ENVO:01000060) such as... | depth 5 m | reverse complement strand
GAATATTATACATTAGCAAACAACGGTGAAATAAACAGTTCAACTGATGCTGATATTAGACCACAAGCGACAACAGTATTTAAAGTGCAAACAAATAGATCAGGTTCAACAGATACAAACGAGTCTAGAACATTTGCATACATAATTGATATGCATACTAACGAACATGTAGTTGGAATGGCAGACGCTAAAACATCCACATTGTCAGCAGATCTTAATATAAGCAACACAGTATTATCAGTAACAGATCCAAGTAAATTTGCAACAGCAGAATTAGTATTAGTAAATAATGAATTGATACAAGTTCAAACTGTAAATAATATAATTTATATTAGAAAACGAGGATTAAATTTAACATTTGCAACTAAGCATGTAACAGGCACAACCATTACTGATGTCACAGGAAATGAATTACACTACGTAGATTCACCAGCTGATAGAAGATTTAATGATGATAGCACAACAATTTTAGATAGTTCAACGCATGCAGAAGCAGTTATGTTGAACTTAGCAGGTAAAGGAACTATACTATAAATGCAAAAATACAATTGGCATAAATAGTATATAAGGAGTAGGACGAACAGCAATGAAAAACAATTATAACGAACAATCAAATATTTCAGTAGACGGTCACTGTTTAATCAAGGACGCAGATACTGGTGAAATATTACTAGACAAACATAATGCTATTAACTTTCAAAACTTTGCTTTTGCAGTATCAAATCTGCTAGCAAATAAAACAGAAAATAGTAATCAGTTCTTTATTGACAAGATTGCGTTTGGCTACGGTGGCACATCAATTGATGCTAATGGTAACATTACATACAAGAATCCAAAAGTGGATGGTGTTAATGGTGCATTATATAATCCATTATTAGATGGATCTAGTAACGCATACACAAAACAAGTATCAAGTATAGATGTTAATGATGCAGAAAGTAATCCATATTCAGACATAACTGTTAAAGTTATTCTTGATTATGATGAACCAACTACTGCACCAACACTAGACAATGCACAAAACTTTGATCATCCAGACAGCTGGGTAATTGATGAGATTGCACTTGTTACAGAAAGTGGATACAACCTTACACATTTAGTTTTTCATCCTATTCAAAAAGCCAAGAATAGAAAAATAGAAATTCTGTATTCACTCAGAATTAGAGCAGGAGTATAAAAAATGTCATACACAATTAACAGACTTAATAAGCTAGCAGCTACAAACGTAACAGTAGAATACGGCACCCTTAATACAGAAACTAGTTTACAACTTGTTGGTAAAGATTATTTTGGATACGGCGAAGCAGTTGCTCAAAACTTTGTAGACTTACTAGAAAACAGTGCAAAAGAAACAACAGCACCGGCTAATGCAACAACAGGCCAGTTATGGTATCATGATGCTGCATCAACACTTAAAGTATACGATGGTGTCAATTGGTCAGGAACAACATTTAATCAAAAAACAATTAACGACACATCAAGTAACCCACATGATGTATATGTAGTTGAATCTAATGGCACACCGGTTGCAGCTTTTTGCGCCGACTTTACAAGTGCTAGTCCAGAATCATTTGATATAAATTCAAACGAAACAGATTATCATAATACAGATTCTAACAACCATATATTTCCAGGCAATGTAGTTCATAAAGGAATAACATTAGGTAAAGGAATGAAGATGCACGGAACGGCAACAACAGCAGAATACGCCGACCTTGCAGAGCTTTACACATCAGATGTAGCGTATGAGCCAGGCACCGTTCTTAAGATAGGTGGCGAAGCTGAAGTAACACAAACAACAATTGAACATTGCCCAGAAGTATTTGGTATTGTTTCTAGTAACCCAGCTTACTTAATGAACAGTGGAGCTGAAGGCCTAACAGTGCCAGTAGCACTTGAAGGTAGAGTTCCTTGTAAAGTTATTGGCGAAGTTCATAAAGGACAACGTTTAATCTCAAGTGATACTCCAGGCGTAGCTAGAGCAGTAACAGATTATGAAAAAGAAGTTGGTATGGATTGGTTCCGTGTAGTTGGTCGTGCAATAGAAAACAAAGACACATTAGGCGTTGGATTAGTTGAAGTAGTAGTTGGAGTAAAATAAAATGCCAGTAAGTGGGCCACCAAATGCTGATAAAATTACAGCCGCACAGTTTAACACACTAGTCAGTTTATATAATGATTTCTGGCAAGGCGGTTCATATTCTTATGACAGTTATCACACTGGTGATCTTAATAGACGAAAAGGTTGGGGACAACCAGCAGTTATTCCAACAGTATCACAAACTACAATAATTACAGCAGAACATACAAATTATTTAATTACACAGATAAACGCAGGACTTTGGCACATTGATGAAGATGTTTCATCATTACAAGTTAAACGTGGAGCTTCAACTTCAATATCATCAAGTTTATATACTCAATTAGAAAATGTATATAACAATGTTATTAACCCAAAGAAGTTTAACATAGACCCTTCTTCAAAAAATGTTAGCACTGCTATCATTACTACATCAAACAGTAGCACACCTTGGCAAAATGATCTATACAGCGAACATAAATTTACATTCACAAGCTATGACGAAGCAAGACATTTCTTTAACAGTGGCGGAGAATTTATTGTTGATATGTCATCAACAGCAGGTGGCACAAATTCACCATCGATAACATGGAACACATTCTTTAATAACTTAGGTGTAGTTCGCATAGGTGCAGAAACTACAACTAATGATGGCGATGGAATAGATTCACCTTACACTAGTGTAGGTGGTGCAAAAGGTTTTTATAGTATGAACGGCGCAGACAATGGATCACCTCCAGCATTAAACTCAGGAGATTGGGAAACAATATACAATGTTGCTGCTGACGGTAATGTCGGCGGAGGCGAGTATGGCGGCGGCTATTCTAATCCAGGTGGCGTATATTCACAACGAAGATTTGCACTACAACTAAGAGGAACTACTCACGTTGGCACAGGTGACTTTGACGTGCATTTAAAAATAAAACTTATAGAAGATGATGATGATGTTTCGGCTATTAATGCTAACATCATCGGTGAGTTTGGATATTCACAACCACTGGAAACTCCACTAGCATCTGAATCATCAACACACCAATACTTTTCACCAGCAACTGGTGTAGACTATGTATTCCAAGAACGTCCTGCTCCAATCATATCTCAAGTAGTAGGCTGGACAGCTATTAACTATCTAAATGTTACAGTTAGCGGCATCTAAGTCGATAATAAATACTTGACAAAACCCCACAATTAGCGTATTATAGTATATAAACTAGGAGAATTTCTATGGACGAACGTCTTGAGAAAGCGTTAGAGTTTAGCAATTACACTCTAACACTTAACAATCAAAAACGAAATATTAAAAACAGAGTGGCACAGTTACAATTAGTGCATCACCAAGCTGGTGTGTTTATTGCAGATCAAGAAACAATTGCATTTGTAAAAACATTAATCGATCTTGACAAAAGCAAAAATGCAGTATTAATTGATTCAAAAGATAACCCAGTTCAAGTTGCTGATTTAACAGAACTATTAGATAAATTAGTAGATCAGTATATCAGTGCTACACAAGAGTATGATGTTGAATACCAAAAACTACGAAAGTCTAGAAGTATCAAAACAATAATGGATTGGTAATGAGCGAAGCTAAAGTGCAACCATACAAGGAAGATGAAGGTGTATGCTTCTTTGTGTATAACAACGAACATCTAGATTATGTTGATCTGGCAATACTTGCTTCTCGGTATGTTAAAGAATATCTTAACTTACCAGTTTGCATAATTACCGATGCAGGAACATATGCATGGATGAAACAGTCACAAGACGAAGAAGTTATTAATGAGTGCTTTGATTATATAAAAATAACAGAAGATGAATTTAGAACCAACGAACGTAGACACCACGATAGTCCATGGACAGAATTCAAAGCACAATTCAGCAACAGTAACAAACATAAGATATGGGAATACAGTCCGTTTTCAAAAACACTATTGCTTGATACTGATTACATTGTAAAGAATGAATTCTTACTACGCAGTATGGCATATGAAGGTGTTGCAATGTTTAACAATGCCATAAGTGCTAGAAATGAAACTCCACACATAAACGAGGTGTTGTTGTATCCAGGCGGTATTAAAATGTGGTGGAGCACAGTTGTATATTTTGATCGTAGTGAATTTAGTAAAATGTTTTTTGAGCTATGGGCTCATGTTGCAGACAACTACGAGTTCTATCAATTCTTATATAACTTTCCAAGTAAACTATTTAGAACAGACTATTGTGTAAGTATTGCTGTTCACATATTAAATGGAATGGAAGAAGGCGATGTTATTCATAACTTTGACGACCAGCCTATGTATTATCTATCTCAAAAGGATGACATAGTTGATGTTAATAATTTACAAGATTGGATATGCCTTGGTAACGACACAAAAGAAGAATGGAAGAACGTATTGATCAAGCATAAAAATTTAGATTTACATGTCATGAACAAACGTGCATTGTCAAGAGTAAAGCCAAAACTTATGGAGTTCTTTGATGAGTAGTGAAATTATATCTGAAAACGGCTATGTGATCATAGCTGTTAATCCCATTGAGTTTAGACAAGCACAGTGTTGTGCATTTTCAATTAAAAGCAAAATGCCAGAAGCTAGTATTACATTAGTAGTTCCAGACAGCAATAAAGTAGAAGGTTCATTCTTAGATGGGTTTGATGCAGTTGCAGATTTACCATTTAAGAAACACACAACATGTAGACAAAATGATTGGCAGTTATACTGGTGTAGTCCATACGAGAATACAATAGCTATAGATTGTAAGTCTTTAGTTAAAGACGATCAAACCAGCATGTGGGATTACTTAATAGATCATTATGATATTGTATTTCCAAACGAAGTAAGTGATATCAGAAAAAATAAAATTAATCTAAAATATCAAACTAATTTACAAAGTGAATATAATTTAAATGTAGTTTACACTAACATGTTCTTCTTTAAAAAGAATGAAGTATCGCTACGTCATTTTAAACTAGCAGATGTTTATTTTCAATATTGGAAAGATACGTGTGCTAAATTTTTACAACCACAACATATACCAGACTTCTTTGATGCTGATGTTATGCATTCACTTGTTGCTACACACACAGGCGATGATGTAACTCCGTATCACAATGTATTAGAATATATCGATATGAAGAATAGTATACTATCTGGAGCATTAGGCAAAATATCTAAATGGACTGATAAGTTAAATGTTTGGTCAAGTGCTAATGGAAAAATTAAAATCCAAAACTATGCAGTCAATGGAACACTAAGTTACCATGAGAATGAATTCTTAACAGACGAAATATTTAATGAGCAACGCAACTACTACAGCAACATCACAAAATAAAAAGTGGTATATTCGATTTAATAAAAACTCAGGTAAGATACTGAGTGTTGGTCCACGACTCTTTGTTACTACAAATGAAAACGAAGAAGTAACAGCATCTGAGAATGATGTGTGCAGGCAGATAATAGCAGGCAAGAAAAATCTCAACAAGTATGCTGTTCATTGGGATCTCTTTAATGAGGCCTGGGACATTGATGTTAAAAGTTCAACACTAGAATTAAAGACAAACGGCGAAAAACTAAACCAAGCATTAGAAAGAGACCCAAGTATATGTGATGTATATATTAAAGTTATACGTGCAACAAATACTATTAAGATAGAAATTAACTTAACTACAATCAGACAATCATTAAACTTAGGACAGATTAATAGTATCAAGCAAGATAATACTAGCATACTAGATCTTTATCTTTGTAGAAAGAATGATCCAGATTATATGATTGGAGTTATTCCTGTTGATGCAATTAAATTAATTAACGAGAGACAACTTTATATACAAGTCCCAGATACTATAACACGTCATATTAATAGTTGGGATGAGATAAGTTTTTTCACTAAACCTGTGTTTGAATGTTATGGTATTGAATTTACTGATGTTACAATGTCAGTAGATGATGATAACAATCAACGCCCACAACAATATACAAACATAGGTGAAACAGCACACATAAATATGTATACATTAAATGATAAGTTAATTATTAAAAGTGATGTAAGTGCTGATACAATGTATTATTTTGATAGCAAACCTAAATTAGAATTACATGTATCAAATGAAGAGATTGATAACTATGTTAATACTTTAACATTCAACACTGCAAGATTGCTTAATAATAAGATAGAAATAGATTTGCCAGATAACTGGCCTGCTAATCCTATAATTACATTTAAGAATAAAAAGTTGACAGTAAATTACTACGGAGAAAAGAATGAGTAACATGCAAAGCATTAATGAATTTGATATTGTATACATCAGTTATGACGAACCAAATGCAGATGAGAACTATGCAGACTTGCTAGACAAGTGTCCATGGGCTAAACGTAGTCATGGAGTTGAAGGATCAGATGCAGCACACAAAGCCGCAGCTAACATGGCAGAGACTGATAGATTTATTACAATAGATGCAGACAACATTGTGCATGATGCTTTCTTTAGTGTTGAAGTTGATATGGATAAAATTGGTAGCACTGATGTTATTAGTTGGGCAGGTAAAAATATTACTAACGGACTTGTATATGGCAACGGCGGTATTAAGTGTTGGCCTAAAGAAGTTGTTATGAATATGAAAACACATGAGAACGCACCAGCAGGAGATAAACGAGCTCAAGTAGATTTTTGTTGGAACATTAACTATGTGCAAATGAATAATATCTATTGCACAGTAATGAACAATGGTAGTCCACTACAGGCTTGGCGTGCAGGTTTCCGTGAAGGTGTTAAGATGGGATTAGTAGATGGTGATGTTATTGACCCAAGCGAATTAAAAGAACGTGTGCATAGCAAAAACTATAAACGTTTGTTAACATGGATGAGTGTTGGTGATGACAGTGAGAACGGTATATGGGCTATATACGGAGCTCGTCTTGGGTGTCACATGACAAACATTACTAGAACAGAATGGGATTGGAAAAATGTTAGAGACTTTAAATGGTTGACTAACTATTTCAATCAAGAAGTATTACCACAATTCCAAGAAGACCCAGACCAGATGTGCAAACGCACAGGCATTCAATGGAACTATAAAGCAGTAGAAGATAAAAGCATTGAGCTTGGAATTGACTTACGCAAAAGATTAGATTTAGAAATTGCAGACTTAGGCAAAGAAGGTTCACGCTTCTTTAAAGAAGTTTATATTAACCCAAGCCGTATGCATGCTCAAATTAGAGAAGACCAAGTGGAAGATACACTAGAATAAAATATGTCAGATAATAAAACTAATTGGGAAGAACATTACGGAAGCACTTTCTGTGTTTATCCATGGCTTAGCTTAATGGTAAACACAAGCGGAAGTATTGACTTCTGTTGTATTGCAAAGCCAAGTGTGTTACGAGATCAAGATGGAAAGATATTAGACATAAGCACTACCACTCTCAAAGACGCATGGAACAGTGATGCTATGAAAGACCTTCGACTTGGTATGATACAAGGTGAACAGATCAGTAGTTGTAAGCATTGTTACCTACAAGAAGAAGTAGGTAAAAAAAGTTTTAGACAAATGCACAATGACGAATGGGAACGTAGGATTGGTGCAGATGCAATACACGAAAGAGTTAAAGCTAGTTATGATAACGACATGGCATTGCCTGACCACGATCCTGTATATTTAGATTTACGACTAGGTAACTTATGTAACCTTAGTTGCAGAATGTGTAACAGTTTTAACAGTAGCACAATTGCAAAAGAGCATAAGCAATTAGAAGAACTAGAACCTGAGTATAAAAAGATACAAGAAAAAACATATGGCAAAACTCCTGACTGGGTATACAGTAAAGAATATCGAGACAAGTTTGATGCAGATGTTTTTTGGAAAGATATCTATGCGTGGTTACCAGACTTGAGAAAAGTTTACATGACAGGCGGCGAGCCTACTATGATTAAAAACAATATGGACTTTTTAGATTTTGCTGCAGACAATGGACATGCAGAACATATAACTGTATTCATGAATACAAATTGCACAAACGCTAATCCAAAATTCTTAAACAGCATAAGCAAATACGAAAGTGTAGATATCAATGCTAGCCTTGATGGAGTGGGTAATGTAAATGAATTTATACGTGGCACTAAGAGTTGGGATATTATTCTTAGAAACTATCGTGCTATGTTAGACAAGCCAAATGTTAATAGTAACATTACTCCAGTGCTACAAATATATAATCTAAATCGTATACATGAAGTATTATATCTAGCTGCAGAGTTAACAGATGAATATTATCCAAACCACGATTGGAAAACAATTGGTGTAGATATATTAATAAACACACACCCAGGTTATTTAGACATACGTAACCTTACAGTTGAACAACGACAGCCTGCATTAAAACAACTACAAGAGTTTTCAGTTACATGCAAATACCTTTACGAGAAGAACTGGTTAGTTAAGAACAGTGTTGATGGTATTGTTAATTACTTACAACAACCTCAATTAGAAAACTGGCACGAAAACTTAACAGAGTTTGTTAAGCTAACCGAAGTATGGGATCGTAAACGCAATACAAATTTTAGTATCATAGACGACGAACTATACCAATCTATAAAAGAGATGTTATAATGGCACAAGACTTTTTAGAAGATTACGGAAAAGACTTCTGTATACTGCCGTGGATACACATGGCAACACACACTGATGGCACTGCATTGTTATGTTGTGTAGCACAGAAGCCACCCGACGAACGTGTAAACTTAAACCATACAACAGTTGATGGTATATGGAATAGTTACTATTGGAAGAAAGCCAGACTGGCAATGCTCGACGAGCAAAAACTAAAAGCATGTTCTCATTGTTATAAAGAAGAAGTTGCAGGTATTAGAAGTCATAGAATGAATGAAAACAATCTATGGACAAAGAAACTTGGTAGAGAATACATTGACGAATTAATTGCAAGCACTAACACAGACGGTAGTTTAGATCAAGATGTTATTACATTAGACTTGCGTTTAGGAAACACATGTAACGTGCAATGCGTTATGTGTAGACCTACTGATTCAAGTAAGTGGGTTAAGGCTGCTGAAATAATAGCTGCAGATAGTGAAGGTGAAGTTAAAGATGATTGGGATTGGAAGATACAAGATTTCAAACGTAATAAATTTAAGTGGGCCGAAGATGATGAATTTTGGATTGAAGAGATTGAACCATTGCTACCAACTATGCGTCACTTTATATTTGCAGGTGGTGAACCGTTATACCTAAAGAACCACAAGCGTTTTTTAAAGATGTGTGTAGAAAGCGGACATGCAGAACACATAGAACTACGCTACCATACCAATGGCACTATAATGCCAGACGATATAATTGAACTGTGGAGTAAGTTTAAGTTTGTGGAACTAATGATTAGTATAGATGGAATCGGCGATCAAAACAAGTGGTTGCGTTATCCAACTGAATGGAATACAGTAGAAGACACATTAGACAAAGTAGAGAACTCACCACATAATAATATTGTAGGCAAAGTGCTATGCACTGTTAGTGCATTAAACATTTGGTATCTGCCAGACTTTGCTGAATTCCTAATGACAAAGAAATATAAAAAGATTGGAGCACAAGACCATCACGGTGTATTCCATCCTGGTATATTACATTGGCCAACATACTTATGCACAAAAGTTTTACCAGCTGGGCTTAAACAAGAGATAACAAACAAGATGCAAACGCTGTTGGATGCACACCCTAACAATCCAAAAATACAAGAACTAAAAAATATTGTAAACTTTATGAACGAAGAAGACCATAGCGGAAGTTGGCCTGCTCTTAACAAATACATACACTCGTTGGATAAGATGCGTGGCACAGACTTTAAAGAAGACTTTGCTTCTTTATATGAGATATGGAAAAAGTATGAAGTTTGATTTAATACTTGGTAACAAAGAAAGTAAGCACACTGTAATAAAGTGTGATATATTTCAACCCGAGTATCAACATATATTCAGTAAAGAGCCTACAATGTGTGAATGGAATTTATACAGTGATAAATCAGCACAGCTACGAAAGTTAGCTAATGAATTAAAACAGTTAATGGATACATGGAACATACGTGGCACACATATATTAGAGACAACCGACTTTGATTTATTCAACGATGATTCAGCTGCTGCTTCAATGAAGTTACATCAAGATATTCTTAATCCGTTACAGTCGTGTGTTATACATGCATACAGAGAACTAAACAACAGAGGCGAAGTAGAACATACCGAAGAACTAGTAGTTATGTTTAGAAAAATAAATTTATTAAGAGATGTAGTTTCACACCTATCTGTAGATTTAGATTCACAACAGTTTCAGCTTGCATTTGAAAGTGATTATAAGTTATTCGAAGATGACGACTTTGCAAGATTTAGTTTTGCTCGTAACCCTGGTGAGATATTCTTAGCACCAACTGACATTTCATATAACTATGATAATTTAATTATTGAAGAAAAGTCAGCATATGAAATAGATATGCAAGCTATTAGAATGACACCTGGTGGAACAGACTTAGTAGGACAACAAACATACTACGGTGGCAACTTAGTTTTTTGGTGTGGAGCAAGTAGAACACACGAAGATACAGTTAATCAAATTAATTACTCATTAGAAAAAGCATGGGGCGGGTATACATTAAACGCACAAGACTTGCGTAACAAATGGAATATGTTAACTACTGGCATGATTAAAATTGGAAGTTTTAATAAAGTTCCTGACATAGAGTTTAACGAGGTGATAGGTTATGTTATCGAGTAATGCTAAACTAATAGAGATTAAACAAAAGTATAACAACTACTTTCACATTAATTGGAACATTACCAATAAGTGTAATTTTAGTTGTGCATACTGTCACCCTATGAATTATGAAGGTAGTAGTAAAGCATATGAGTTAGACACATATAAAAAGTTTGTCAGGCGTGTGCAAAAATATATAGGCGAAGGTGAACAATTAGTTATTAGTTTCACTGGCGGTGAGCCTACTGCAATGCCTATCTTTGATGACTTCCTAACTTGGCTAGTTGAAGAAGGTGTGCAAGTTGGACTTACTACAAATGGCAGTAAGAGTATTAAGTTTTGGGAAAAGCACAAAGAAAGTTTCCGTTGGGTTAGTTTTAGTTTCCACAGTGAGAAAACAAGCATACCGCATTGTGTTAAAGTTATTGATACACTATGGCCGCATACATTATTAGGCGTCCGTGTTATGATGCATCCTAAACAAGAATACTTTAATAAGTGTATTGACTTTTTTGAAATCTTAAAAACACAACCATACATGGGACACTTTTTTGTAGAGAAGGTTCCGATCATTGCTGACTGGTTAACTGAAAAAGAGAAACCACATGTGTATACAAAAGAACAACAAGAACAAATAGAAGATAGATTAAACTTTAAACGTAAGTCAAGTAATCCAAAAGTAGGATTAGATCAATACCAGATGCCAGTTGATGTTAGTGCAACATACCAATTACCAGATGGTAGGTATATAGAAGAATTAAGATTAGATACAAATGGATTGTATGCTGCACAAAATAATAAATTCAAAGGTTGGAAATGTTATGCAGGCATAGACGGACTGTTTGTAAACGAACGAGGTTTAATTAGTGGAGCAACATGCTTACCTGAAGAAAAAGACTTGCATGGTGGACACGAATGGTTGGGCAGTTTAGAAGATATTGATAACTTTAAATTACCTACACAGCCTTACATATGTAAAAAGTCTGCATGCTTTTGTAACACAGATTTAATTCTTAGTAAGATGAGACCAGATGATGCATAGTATATTACACATTAATAACTTATCAGAACAGTTTGCACATGCGTATAACTTACACGTAACAAAAAGTGTAGACGAAGCTGACATACTTATATTAAGAGATCCAATGGATAGGATGGCAGAACAAGTAACTGACGAATTAGAAAACTATGGCAACACCAAAGGTATAACGTTTGAAGAATATTTTTTCTTAGAACAAAATGCATACTGCAAAATGCTAAACATTAATAGTCACACTGACGTTCGCAAATGTTTTGAAACACAAGAGCAGTTTAAGTTTATTGGACTAATGACAAATGCAATATGGTCAGAGGATGCAATCTCATTGCATCCCAACACAACTATAGTATTGAATCCATTGTATAGCATTAGTAAAGTCAATGATAGGTTAGCTGAATTTTTAGAGCAACCAGTAGTTGACATAGAAGATAATAGTTACTATGCAACCAATGAACTTGATGTAGGCTTTCGTGCAGACTTTCAAAAGCACAATGCAATGGATTATTATTTGATAAGAAAGATTAAACAGTTCTTAGAATTTGGAGACTTTGATGACAGCCTCGACTAATTTAATTGTGTTTGTGCATGGACCAAAGACTGGAGGCACTACACTTAAAGAACGCTACAAACATGACAACAAAGAGTTTCTTGCAGTAGATGAAAACCCACATGCAAACGATTATACTAAAGTAATATTTGGCCACAATGCTGAAATTGGATCATGGGAAAACAAGTTTCCTAACAAAAATATAATATACGTTACTTGTATGCGTGATCCTATTAAACGTATAATGAGTATGTATAATTTCTTTAAGACACAATTGTTTTACATGAGACCAGATAGTTCTGATGTTGATTTTTATCTTTGGTATATAAACAAAGATGTGTTACGTCCTATGCTCATAACAAAACAATATGAATACTACTTGTATCAATCAGGTCATAAAATTTCAGCAGAGACAGACTATTCTATACACAAAATGTATCAAAACATTGTGCTTGATTGGGATGTAAAAGCTGATACCTCAGCTATAAATCAGGACAAGGTAGCTGAGTTTCAATTAGAAAAAGATGAAATAGAATCGTTTAACATGGAACTAACTTGGAATAAAGTAATGCCATCATTTGATCATGTGTTATTCCAAGACACAGATATTGTTACAGAGTTTGATAATTTACTTAAACAATATAATATAGATTTAAAGCCATGGACTGACATGACTGAGACTAATGAAACAGCATACGACTTGCGTAAGCAAGGCTATGGCTATACAGAGTTTGATGAGTTACAAAGTGATCTGCAAGCAATGGTGTTGGTTGATCTAAAACATGATATTGAATTTTATAACAGGTGTGTGAATAAATGGAAACGTTAGCAGTATTTCATATATTAAAGAACGGCGGCACTACTCTAGTAGATCGTTATAAGCACAATAAAGGCTTTGCATATCAACGAGTTAAGAATGAACTTGTATATAACTATCAACAATCAGAACAAGAAACTATAGAAGTAACTGATGCATTAATATTTACATCACCGCCTAAGGTAGTATTTGGTCATGGAGTTACATTTAATTGGGATTATCTGTCGACAAAACCAGTAAAGTATGCTACAATATTAAGAGAGCCGTGTGAAAGGATGTTGAGTGCTTATAACTATTTTAAGTTAGAGATGCATACAATACACAATGTAAACACAACAATAGACTTTAGAACATGGTTTATAAATAGAAGTAGACTGTTACCTACTCCAGTATTTTATCAGTGGCAAGCATTTACAGATGCTACTACTAGATGTTACGTTACTGAATTTGGTAAACAAGTAGACAACGAAGCAATGGAAGAAGATTATATTAATGCAATTAACAATGTTAATAAGTTAGATCATATATTGTTTATGGAAAATGATTATGTAAAACAATTTGATACAATTGTATCTGCATATGGATTAACACCTAACAAAGATATATTACATACACATAGCACAACAAATGAATTAAACCGTATAGGACAAACATATACAACTTACGAAGATTTAAACAGTAGTGATAAACAAATGCTAGACAAACACTTAGTTGATGATTATGCATTTTATCAATACTGTAAAGAGATAGAGGAACTAAAATGATAACTGTAGTTTATGGAACATTAAACGGAACACAAGATAGTATAGGCTGGTGGCTTTGCCAACAGGAAGGTATTGGACCACAGGCATACAAAGCACCGTTTATGAAACATAAGTGGGAAGGGTTTCCTGGTGCATACTCTGGATTAGTTATTGATGATGATCGTATTGAACCGCATGTAGAATGTCATAGACGTATGGAAAACATACGTGGTGATATTATTGCACCAATGCGTCCTTTAGAAAAAGATTACAAGATGTTGTTGTGGAGTAATTACTTTGGGTGTTTAACACATGCAGACCAAAAGATAGAGTGTGATAAACTAATTATTTGTGATGCTGATCCTTTAGAAGATTGTTTCCATTACATAGTAACACATTCATGTAAACCAATTACGCATCATAAGATTGAGGAAGACTCTGAAGTATGGTGGACAGATCATAAACTACTTGGCGGCATTGACGATGGTGAAATATTAGATAGTTGGAAAGATGTTTGGTATGAAAAGTATCACCAAGCAATGCATGATGCATTTGATAATGGCACATTAAAATACATGTGGCAATTAAATTTATTACATTGGGATGTTAATGATCACTTATTTGAGAATGGACCAGAGCCAGAATTAATTCCACATGATGATTTTAAAAGTTTAATAAAACGTAAAGTATTTGAAATGGATAACAATACTGCAATAGAAACATATAAACATAATCCAGATGCGTTGTATGTGCGAGACCCTTTTTGGTTTAAGCAAGCAGACAGAATAGCAGACTACTTAGAATTAGATATTGATGTGCATAGTGATCCTAATCTTATTGCATACAAAGAAGCTTATTGGAAGAGACGTGATTGGTTTAATCAAATGTTGAAAGATATATAATGAGAGATTATTATAACACTAAACGTAATTATGTAGGACAACTAAAAGTTGATGGCAAAAGAACATGGGAACATGGTATTGGCTATTACGATGTTTCACTTACTGGAAAAGCAGTAGGTGACTTTCATATGAATAAGGTTGAAGGCTATTCAGCTAAAGAATGGTATCACGGTGAGAAGTATATTGGACAAGTGCATCAAAATAAAAAAGATGGATACGGAGTTCATATTTGGCCAAGCGGTGCTAGATTTTACGGACAGTTCAAAGGCAACCAGCCAGCAGGTTATGGTGTATTAGAAACAGTGCATGAAGGTATTAAGTTTATAGGAAGAGTCAACGGCTTTGTAGCTGAAGACATTGGACCCGGGCAATGGTATTTAAATAACCAACCTGTTGATGTAGAAACTCTTATATGCAACGACGAAGGCATAGTAGAACTTGAACCAAACACAAAGTGGCTTAACCCTGTTGGTGATGTTATTGAAAAATTAGAAGATGGAACTGTAAGAACAACAGAAAAGAATCTTACAACTGAATTAAAAGAACAAGGCCCTTATCAATTTCAATACGGTCATAGAGATACAACAATGTATGGCGATTGGATTAGAACATTCAGAGGACATTTTATAAGTGGCAGGTATCACGGATACGGTGTTGAACAAAGACTAGGCGGAGAGAACTACGCTTCAAATTATATTTGCGGAGACCCAGTAACGTTTGAAACATATAGCAATCTTGCATTCAGCACACTCAATGAAACTAGATCAGTTAAACGTAGAATGTCTAGAAGGTATTGTGCAATATATGATATGGTAATGAGACATGTAAATAGTTTTAAACCCAAGGACCTAGTGATAATGGAATTTGGTATAGGCAAAGGAGAACATCTACAGTTCTTGCGTAAACTATTTCCAGAAGCAACAATAGTAGGCGTAGACAAACTTACATTGGATCATATACCAGATACAGAATTAGAACAGCAACAGCTAGATGATTTACGCATTGCATCAAAGATAAAAAATGTAAACTTAGAACTAGGGTATGATGCATATTCAAAAGATGCTATATATCATTTAGTAAATACCTATGGTAAGATAGGCATTGGCATACATGATGCAACACATGGAGCTCAAGCGTGGAATCAATTAGACACAATAATAGAATGCATGAATCCACAGCATGGTGTTGTGATTACAGAAGAGATGTGTTGCAAAGACGGTGAGCCAAACTTACGAGAGTTAAGGAAAGCAATTGGTGATGGCTGGCGTGTATTTGATTTTAATCCATTAACACATGGAAGATACACAGATAGTTTAATTGGTATAAGATGTTTCGAACATGTAGATACTGATGCATTAAGTTCATACGAGATTAATTAATATGAGAGTTACTAAGACAATGTTAAAGAACGGCTACACTGGTCCAGGTGAACTGGATGATACAGTAGCAGAGTTCCGTGACGGCAATAAACATGGACTTGGCATTGACAATACTGTAGCAGGTGAATACAAAGATAATAAGTTACACGGCTATGCAGTAAGCAAGCTAACTGGTAACATTAATTATTACACCGAAGGTAAGATAACAGAACAATTAGTTACACAATATCCAAATGGTAATGTGTGGATAGGTGATGGCAACGACGGTATATTCGTTATGCTAGATGGAACTGTAAGTCATGCAAAGCCAGAATATATTATGAATCCTGTCCTTGTATTAACCAGTAACATGGAATACAAACGCATGGGTATGGTGGAACTCAAAAACTTGCAAATTGATTTCACTGGTTGGTATTGTCCAATTTACAAAAGTATAATTAATATTTCTCCTGTGGGAGAAATTCAAAGTGGAGTGTGTGGGAACATAAGACACAACAACTGGAAGATAGAGCCTTGGCAGAAACTAGATAAACTAGAATTTAAAACTCCTGATACTTGTGGAATAGGAACTTGTTTCTGTGATGCAGATATACTCCAAGCAAAAGGAATCAACAAAGAAGCATATGATTTGCTTTACAATAAAAAAGATATGGAACCTTGGCAGATAGATTCATTGCCTGTTGTTACTGATGAAGATACTATTATTGGTATTGATAGATTTGGCAAAGCTAGAATGAGCGAAGTTCATTTTCATATTGGTAGACGTTGTAATTACGATTGCACTTATTGTCCTGGCCCTGAACAAACAGATGGCGGCATACATGATAACTTTAGTCCACACTTAACACTAGATGAGTTTAAACATTGCTTAAAGTTATTACACCCACATCTACCTACAGAGCCACACAGACGTTTATACATAACAGGTGGCGAACCTACAATCAATCCAATGCTTCCTGAATTTGTAAAACATGCAATCAGTGATGGATACGAAGTAAGGATAAGCACAAACGGAACAGCAGGTGAACGCAGATACACAGAGCTACTGAACATGGGAGCAATGTTGGAAGTTAGTTTACATGTTGAATTTACAATTGATAAAGTGCTAAACAGATTAGCTAAGTTAGTTCCACTATGGTCTAATGAAATGATAACTGTTAAATGTATGAGCTATGACGATACTGAGTTTGCACAAAAAGTGCAAGCAATCATTCCTAAAGACAAAGACATATATTATTATCCAATATACGGTAGAGATATAGAACATAAGTATTACTATACCCGAACAGAAGAAGAAAAAGAAACAGCAGAGATTCAATTCGATGATTAAAAAGAACATACAAAATATAGATAGACCACATTGGGCTGGACTTCTACCTAGAGTAGAGAAAGTCGAAGCTGGCTATACTAATTTAGATCGTAATGAGAACCACGATGAAGTTCTTGCAGAGCATATACAAAAAGCAATTAAACATTTTATTCCATTAGATAGTGCAATGTATTATGCGGACTACTATAGATTCTATGAGATGTTTGCTGAATATTATAACTGTGGAATAGATAACTTGTTAATTACAGCAGGTTGCGACGAAGCTATTAGATTATCGTTTGAGGCAACACTAGATAAAGATAGTGTGTTCCTTACTATTGGTCCAACATACAGAGGTAGCATATCCAACTCGGTTGACTTATGCGATAACATTATTACATGTGGCGAAGATGAAGAAGATATAGATGCACATCTAAAGAAACATAAACCAAATGTATTTTATATATGTTCTCCTAACAATCCAACAGGTTACGTATATTCGTTTGGGTTCTTGGAATACATATGTAAGACATATCCAGACACTACTATCTTTGTTGACAACACATACAGACCGTTTTGTAATGAAAACTATCAAGCATTAATCAATCAACCAAATTGCTTAATAGGATTTAGTTACAGCAAGAGTTGGGGACTAGCTGGTGCTAGACTTGGATTGTTACAAGGACATAAAGATATTATATCTCAAGTAACTAAGATAAGAGCAAACATGAGTGTAAGTTCAATTACACTTAGACTTGCAGAGTATCTACACAACAATCATTACATAGTAGATAAGAGTTTAGAACGTAACGTAGCAGGCATACACTATGCACATCAATACTTTAAAGATTGTAAAATTTATAGTTTGCCAACACTGAATCATATTGTGTTTGAGCCTACAGAAGAAATAATCAAACAGTTAGATTCTTGTAAGATATTATATGGCAAAGCTGGAGAGTTCAGCGACACTGCTATTAGGTTAACAACGTTACCAGTAGATCAATTCGAGAAACTAATATGTTCAAATACCTCCAAATAGAAACAACTACATTTTGTAATGCAACCTGTTGGTTCTGTCCTAACCACCTGACACCCAAAGAACATATGGATATTGATTTGATATATAAGATAATCAATGACACACGTGGACACAGCATTGTGTATAGACCATTTGGCTTAGGCGATCCGTTAGTTGATACACGCATGCCTGACATATGTAGATACATTAAGCAAGACCCAACAGCTAAAGTAGAGATACACAGCAACGGCGAACCAATGACAGCTAAAATGGAATTGAACCTTGCTCCTTATGTAGACATAGTTAGGTTCAGTGTAGATGGTATTACTAAAAAAACATTTGATGAGACACGTGGAATTAAATTTGACACAGTGTATACAAACGTTGAAAGGTTTATAAGTAACAACCCACAACTAGATATAGAAGTGCGTATGATTAACTTGCCTGACACACAAGAAGAACAAGCAGACTTTTTAGATCATTGGAATAACATTAGACCTGGGTGTGCTAAGATTACAGAACTGTATGACCATCCATGGGAAAAGCAAACTGAAAGTTTAAACTTGCCTTGTAAGAAAATTGAAGACGAGGCGTTTATATATGTAGACGGCACAATGTATTTGTGTCCATGGGACTTTGGTAAACGTAACCCTGTTGGCAAAGTAGACATGTTAACTAATCCGGTTGACATTTGGAACAGCACCAAGTATAATGAATACAAAGAAATTCTACGCAATGGACAACGTTGTGACATAGAACTATGTAGTAGATGCAGTGCGGTGTTTGAATGAAATTAGGAATAGTAGGTGGTGGACGCTGGGCTAAGATAATACAAAGTGTAGCAGCAAAACATAATACACCAACTGAAGTGTATACTCGTAGCGAACTTGCTACAGTAAGTAGCATTGAAGATATTACAGCTGACCATGTATGGGTTGCCAACCTAGCCGGCGATCATTATGAAACTGTTAAGAAACTGTTGTTGCTATCAAAGAATGTTTTATGTGAGAAGCCATTTGTAACAACGCTAGAACAATATGACGAGCTAGTTAGATTAGCTGAACTACAAGGTTGTGTTTTAAAGATTGGTTATGAATTTGCATACAGTGATGCAGTAAATAATATTGCACGTGGACTGAGAACTAAAACATCAAACGCTCCAGTAATGCGTAGGCGTCAAGTAGATTTTGTCTGGCATAGTGAGAACAATGTTGGCCGTCACGACTTTAAGTTTGTTAGTGATCAAACGCTATCTGTGTTTAATGACCTAGCATCACATGTATTAATAATATTAAGAACTATATTAAACACTGTAGACTTTAAGCTAACTAAAATACATCAAACTGAGAATGGTGTTAAGTTTAGTATGCATGCAGGACACTTGCGTGAAACAATAATTAATGTAGACCTACAACGCAATGCTAAAACATATAGACGCTTAATGATAGATGGAGTTGACTACGACTTTAGTTCAGATGGCGAAACACTAGACAAGCAACTGATTAACTTTATGACAAACAAACCTAGCAGTAATGAAGCACAGCTTACACGTTGGGTAGATAGAATTGTATTGGATGGAGTAGATGCATTACGTGAACAACACTTAGACATAGTTAGGTTTAACAAACTAAAGAACCTCAAAGACATTGTGGGTGTATACATAAGCAAAGCACTAATAGACAATGGGTTAGTGGACAACAGATACGACAGCAACCTAGACACATACCTACAACACAGTGTTGATATCATTGAATCTTATAAGCACAATCCGTTTATAACACAACAAGAGATACAGCAAAAGCTAAACATTACACAAGATAAACTTATACAACTTAATATTGTGTTGCAAAACTGCGACTTCGTGCAAGACTGTATTGTAAACGATATACGCAATGCACAGTATTGGAACAATACAATTATACCATTAACACAAAGCGGCACAGTAGATCGTGTAGTAAACAACGAATATGGCTACCCATTGCGTGTGGGATTACACATAGGACAGAGTTGTATGTTCTGGTGTCACTTTTGTGGACGCAACATGGATACTAATGCATCATACAAGAAGCCGCAGCTACGTGCAACAACACCTGACTTGGTTAACTTGTTACAGACTGCACCCAATGATGATCCTTATAGATTTTATCTAAGTGGTGGATTAGAAACATTAACTAATCCAGATCTAATGAAACTAGTTACAGCAGGTTACGAAAGAGGCTTTAAGTTAAGTTTATATACAAATGGCTTCATGCTAACTGAGAAGTATTTAAATGATAACCCAGAGATATGGAACCTAGAAGTGTTGCGAGTAAGTTTGTATGGAAGCAATGCAATGGTATATGAAGAAGTAACAAAGCATACACAAGGATTCAAACGTGTTAAACAAAACGTTATAGACTTTCTCAAATATAGAAACAAGCACAACAAGACATTAAGGTTTGGATTTAATTATATAATACTTCCTGGAATGGAAGAAGACTTGTTAGACGTAATAGACTTAGTCGAAGAAGTAAATAGAACAAGCGGAGACAGTATTGACTTTATTACACTTAGAGAGAACTTTCAAAAGCCTAACGAAGCAGATACCTTTGGTGATAGAGAAGAACTCAAACGTATATTTAAAATTGTAGACGAGCGTGTAGAGAGCAGTAGAGACTTAGAACATGTGCATATTGATTATGGTTATGCCTTAAATGCACTACGTGAAGGTGTAGACGCACCTACTATGCATTGTATAACAGACGAGCAAATGTTACCAAAGGGCTTTCCACAAGTAGATGTTGTGGTTGATGCGTATGGACATGTATACTTGTGTAGAGAAGCAGGCTTCTTAGATAGGCCCGGCAATGATAGATTTATCATTGGACAAGTAAACAGCGAAACAACTATAGAAGATATTATAAACGATTGGATTAAAAATGGCAAACCAATTGATATACAAAAAGGTGATACAGAATTTATGGACAGCTATGAACACATAGTAAGTCTTGTGGTTAAGCAAAGCACAAGTGACAATCAGTTTGGTATAAACAACAGCCTAGGACCTATACGTGCAAAAATACAAAACGGTGTAAGCTCGACGAGCATACAAGCGTTCTATCAAGGAGATAAAGATGCTAAATTCAATAGCTGACTATTGTAAAACAATAGAAGGTGATACAGTATACTGGTGCATGGGTAACAAACCTGTGGTGCCGTTGGTGTTGAACTGGCTTGAAAGTTGTAAACGTTTAGACATTCCGGTGTTATACATTGCACTAGACTTGCAAACATATCACTTGGTAAGCAGTTTAAAAGTTCCTACAGTGTTTATGCCACAAGGAAAACATCATGTGTTTGTTTATAAGTTCATTGTTGGACAACAAATAATGGATGCAGGCAAGCATTGGTTCTATACAGATGTAGATTGTGTAGCACGTGTTGACTATAGACCTGATGTAGAAGCACTGTTTGAAACTTCTACTGATATAATATGTCAAAGTGTAAAGCAATATGGTTGGCTAGGTGAACCCATAGAAGCACACAGAGACTACAACTGTGGCACAGGAATGTTTGGTATGCGAGCAACTGATCGTAATCGAGAACTATGCGAAACAGATTACTTGTATAAACATGGATATGCAGAAGCTGGCACATGTCAAGCGTTTGCTAACACACATCTAAAGCACAACGATAGTATAACACTGTTGGACCCAGCTAAGTATCCCACAGGACATAACTTTAACATGGATAACGATTGGAGCATCTTCCACGTAACTGGAAAGTATGCATACGAGGATTGGGATAACACAAAAGAATACTTGGGCGATGTTGCAAAAATCTCAAGTCTAAAACAATTAGGACTTTGGTATATATGAAAATATTAATAACAGGAGCCGCAGGCTTATTAGGAGTAGAACTAACAAAGCAATTACTTGATGCTGGACATGAAGTAGATGCAGTTGATAACTTCTATACAAGCAGCAAGGATAGAATAAAACAATTCAAAGACAACGACAACTATACATTTGTAGCACACGATATAACATTTCCAATGCCTAATATGTTTTGGAACCAACGTGAATGGGATCAGATATATAACTTGGCTTGTCCTGCCTCACCTATACACTATCAACGAGACCCACAGTATACATTAGACTGTAGCCTGTTGGGTGTGCGTAACATGTTGAAGCTAGCAGAAAATATAGGTGCTGTCTTTATACAAGCAAGCACTAGTGAAACATATGGAGACCCGTTGGAGCATCCACAAACAGAAACCTATTGGGGTAATGTAAACACACTGGGTCCACGTGCATGCTATGACGAAGGCAAGCGAGCTGCTGAAACAATGTGTCTATTAAGCTCAACACGGTGTCATATAGCACGTATATTTAATACGTATGGTCCTGGCATGGCTTTGAACGATGGACGTGCTATAAGTAACTTTATAACACAAGCATTAACTGATCAACCTATAACACTACACGGAACTGGAAAACAAACACGCAGCTTTTGTTATGTAGAAGATACAGTGCGTGGACTAATACTATTAGCCAACAGTGATGCACAGGGTCCAGTAAACATTGGAAACCCAGATGAGATAACATTACTTGAACTAGTAAACGAAATAATACATATAACAGCAAGCCAAAGTGAAATAAGTTATGAACCGGCTGCTGTTGACGACCCTGGACAACGATGTCCTGATATAACCAAAGCGAAACTTGTGCTAGGATGGGAACCAACTGTAGTTAGATCAGCTGGACTTGGACGCACTGTTAGTGGATTTATAGAGAGAATAAACAATGAAACAAGGTAAGGTATGGGGCACCACAGAAACTATACTACAAAACGATAGACTAGAAGTGCATAGACTGGAGTGTAACCCCGGTCATCACTGTAGTGAACACCTTCACGAACACAAATGGAATGCATTTTATGTAGAAAGTGGACACTTGACCATAACAGTATGGCAACCAAAGGGCTTAGTAGTTGATGTTACACACCTACATGCAGGCGAAAGCACCAGCGTAGCACCAGGATTGTATCATCAATTTACAGTAGAAGAGCCTACTGTAGCATTTGAATACTATTGGAGTGACAGCAGCAGTCACATAAGTGAGGATATACAACGAAGGACACAGGGTGCATGAGAATAATAGCAGGCCCTTGCCAGCATGAAAGCCTAGAATCTAGTCTAAACATTGCACAACATTGCAGTGATGTATGCAAACGTGCTGGCGTAGAATACATATTTAAAGCAAGCTACGACAAAGCAAACCGCACAAGTGGTGATAGTCCACGTGGATGTGGCATGCGAGCTACTATGAATGACTTTGTAGAGCTAAAGAAAGCTATACCCAGCCTAAAGATACTCACAGACTTCCACAGTGTGCATGATATAACCGCTTGGAGTGGAGTAGATGCTTGGGTAGATAGTGTTGATGTAATACAAATACCTGCATTGTTGTGTAGGCAAACAGATATTATACATGCTGCAGTTGCTACAGATAAGATTGTAAACATTAAAAAAGGCCAATTCATTGCGCCTTGGGATACTACCAACATAGTAAACAAAGCCGATCACGGTGGGAAACTATGGATAACTGAAAGGGGAACAAGTTTTGGTTATAATAATATTGTTGTTGACTATACTGGCATTATGTATATGCTCAACAGGGTTGATGCTGATATCGTGTTCGATGTTACGCACAGTGTCCAAAAGCCCGGAGGACATCAAACTAGTTCGGGCGGTAATAGTAATTATGTGCGTGGGTTGGCTCGTAGTGGGAGTGCTCTCGGCATCACTTCCTTCTTCATGGAAGTCCACCCTATGCCAAGCAACGCACCAAGCGATGGTGACTGTATGCTTAAACTAAGCGACTTTGAAAGGACAATAGATGACATCAACCGCTATCATTATACCGGCTAGGTATAACAGCACACGTTTTCCTGGCAAAGCACTAGTAGAAATCGATGGACAACCATTGGTTAAACGTGTAG
>TARA_B110001450_G_scaffold245784_1_pt1 | contig 25011 bp, 13 predicted proteins | sample TARA_B110001450 | Tara Oceans TARA_B110001450 (sample SAMEA4396538) | marine metagenome | biome: Polar Biome; feature: [SRF] surface water layer (ENVO:00010504); material: water (ENVO:00002006), including particulate matter (ENVO:01000060) such as... | depth 5 m | reverse complement strand
GCGGTGCGTGGAATGTTGTTTGGCGTTGCGGTTGGGGTGAGCACCTTATCGATGACGTGAATCAAGCCGTTGCTTGTTGCAACGTCGGTGGCGGTCACGGTGGCTCCGTTGACCATGACGCTGTCGCCTACGGTGAAGGAAAGCGGGTTTCCGTTCACGGTTGTGGCGGACATGCAGTCGGTAACGGCGGAAGCTGGAACCTCGCCTGCAACAACGTGGTAGAGCAAGATGTCGCTGAGGGCTGCTTTGCCTTCTGGCGTGTCCAAATCTGCCAGAACAATGCCCGCATCAAGGAACGCTTGGTCCGTTGGGGCGAAGACCGTGAACGGGCCGTCGCCTTGGAGGGTTGGCAACAATTCCGCTTGAATCACGCTGGCCACGAGGGAGTTGTGAACGCCAGTGCATTGAGCGGTGCGTGGAATATCGTCTGGGGTTGCGGTCGGGGTGAGCACCTTGTCGATGACGTGGATGACACCGTTGCTGGTGTTGACATCTGCGAGCGTGACGGTGGCGTCGTTCACCATCACGCTATCGCCAACAGTGAAGGCGATGGGGTTGCCGTTAACGGTGGTTGCCTTCAGGCACTCGGTTACAGCGGAGGAAGGAACGGCTCCAGCAACGACGTGGTAGAGCAAGATGTCAGAGAGGGCTGCTTTTCCTTCAGGGGTATCGAGGGCTCCCAAGTCAATGCCTGCGTCCAAGAAGGCCTGATCGGTTGGAGCAAAGAGCGTGAAAGGCCCAGCGCCTTGGAGCGTTTCGAGCAGTTCTGCTTGAACCACTGCAGAGACAAGCGAATCGTGAATTCCAGTGCATTGTGCCGTGCGGGGAATGTTGTTTGGGGTCTCAGAGGGCGTGAGCACCTGATCGATGACGTGGATTACACCGTTGCTTGTGGCAACATCGGGAATCGTGACCGTGGCGCCATTAACCATTACGGTTGTCCCAACCGTGAAGGCGAGGGGTTGGCCGTTCACGGCGGTTGCAGTCATGCATTCCGTCACAGCGGAGGAAGGAACCTCGCCCGCCACAACGTGATAGAGCAAGATGTCGGAAAGAGCAGCCTTGCCCTCAGGTGTATCAAGGGAGGCCAAGTCAATGCCCGCATCCGTGAACGCTTGATCTGTTGGAGCAAAGAGGGTGAAAGGCCCAGTGCCTTGGAGCGTCTCGAGGAGTTCTGCTTGGACCACAGCAGACACGAGCGAGTTGTGAACTCCGGTGCATTGAGCCGTACGTGGGATGTCCTTCGGCGTATCGGATGGTGTAAGGACCTTGTCGATCACGTGAATCAAACCGTTGGTGGTCACAACGTTGGTTGCAACAACGGTTGCGTCGTTCACCATGACGGAATCTCCGACGGTGAAGGAAAGAGGTTGACCGTTGGCAGCGTCCGCCATCATGCAGTCGGTCACGTCCCCCGCTGCGACTTCAGCGGAAACGACGTGGTAAAGCAAAATGTCACTCAGTGTGACTTTGCCCTCAGGTGTGTCGAGTGCCCCGAGGTCAATGCCTGCATCTGCGAACGCTTGGTCGGTTGGAGCAAAGACGGTGAACGGGCCTGCACCTTGGAGGGTGGCGAGCAAATCGGCTTGAACAACCGCAGCCACAAGAGAATTGTGAATGCCAGTCGTTTGAGCGGTTGCTGGAATGTCGAGCGTTGGTGGGGTAAGAACGGTGTCAATGACGTGGATGATTCCGTTGGATGCCAGCACATCAGCGGTGGTAACAGTAGCGCCTCCGACTGTGACGACGCCGTTGCTGACTCCGAAATTGACGTTCTGACCGTTGACCATCTGAGCGACCATTCCGTCGCTGACTGCGCTTGCCGGAACCTCGCCTGCAACCACGTGGTAGAGGAGAATATCAGTGAGGGTAGCGTTCTCTTCCGGAGTGTCAAAGTCAGCCAAATTGATACCGGCATCTGTGAAAGCTTGGTCGGTTGGAGCAAAGACAGTGAAGGGCCCTGTTCCTTGGAGGGTGGCCACGAGGTTGGCATGAGTGAGAGCGGCAACCAACGAGTCGTGAACACCGGTTGCTGCAGCGTTTGTTGGTATGTCTTGAGTTTCGTCTGCGCTTGCTGTCAGGGGGAGGGCAGAGGCAAGCAATAGGGCAAGCGTTAGGTATACGGCAGCGGTTCTCATAAGCAACATTTCACCACGAACAGGTTATAAAAGGGTGTTTTTCAACTCCAAAGAAACACACTCGAAGCAGAAAGGAATCGAATCGCCTTCTGCTACAGGCCCGGTAGGCGGCGGCCAATCGATGAAATGGAGGGTTCCCCCCAATACGGGTTTTTCCGAGTTGTAAGGCAATATCCTCAAAAGCCCTTGACAAACGATGCACCTCATGGTTCTAAGCGCATTGCCGGGTGTCGGCGAACGATTGGCAAAGAAAATCACCGCTCACTTTGGTGATGAAGAAGAGGCCCTTGCCTCGTTGCGTTGCGGTGATATTGCACGCGTCGCAGAGATCGATGGTGTCTCTCCAAAGCGGGCCCTTTCGCTTGCTCGGCTTGTTGCTGGGGATTCGGGCTCGTTTCTTGCGACGAAGGAAGCGGAACGGTTGCACAAAAATATTCTCACCCACATCCAATCATACGCATCGGCTTCAGCCACCCGCCAACGGATGCAACTTTTGATGCCGGTTCAGGACCCAACCGCTCGGAGGGAAAAATCACAAGCTGCAATCAACTTCGCCAAGGCTTGCCCAGACCGCATGAACCAACTCACATCCATTCTCAAAACCCTTGGACAGACCCGCCACAGCACCGAGCGCTACGAACGGGTTGTTGTGAGCAAGGCACCGATGGAGCACCTCAAAAAATGGTGCAGGGTTCTGCAGCCAGGCGACGGTGAGACTTGGAAAGACTATACCGTGTTCAAGCTGGTTACATGGATCGGTGCCGGCGCACCCGCAAATCCTCCAAAGGGTTGGGTCGTTCTAGGTACGAACCCTTCGCCAGAAATGGTTGTGCCCGAACGGACGATTGACTGGTTCGCCAACAATCAACGGCCTCTCTCAGCGCTTGTGGCTCTGGTGGAAGACGCCCAGAACGGCGATGAGGGTCAATCATTCCTTTCGGACATTCACGGTGCGGTGGCCGGCCTTGAACGTTTACCTGAATGGTTGAACAGCATTGAGGATCAAGGCGATTTAGAAACCATTGCCGATGTCAAAGACCGGTTGTGGAAGATTGCAAAAGGGCTTGAAGCCACCGTCAATGACGAGGTGGCGGAAGCAATGAACAACGCCAAAATGAACCTCAGCGGGAGTGAACTCTTGGAGGCGCTGTCCGATGGAGCGGCGTTCCAGAGAAAACTCAAGCAGGCAACAAGCGAGGTCATCACCGACGCCATGGAAGCGGCAAAACAGCGGCTGGCCGTGGAACTCGAAGGCACAGGTGTTCGGGTCCCATACTCTATTTTCGCAAAGGATTGGCCTGCTAAGGTGGATCGCAAAGTCATCGATGAATTGGACAACGCCTTGGGCGTCAACCTCGCATCAGGAGAAACTGAACGCATGTTGACGCTGGCCAAGAACCTCGGCCCGTTGCAGGCGAGGTGCGAGCAAGCCGTTCGAACGCTGATCGAACTCGACCAGTGGGTGGCTGTAGCACGCTGGGCCGTCGAGCACGGTTGCACCATGCCGGTGCTTGCCGAACACGGAATACACATCGAGCAGGGTCGACACCTGCTCTTGGGCGTGGAACCGGATGCTGTCACTTACGGGCTTGGTCAATGCGCTCTCAAAAATGACCAACAATCTCTAGCGTTGTTGACTGGTGCGAACTCCGGTGGCAAAACAACCTTGCTTGAATTGCTTGCACACACCTGCATCTTAGCCCATATGGGCTTGCCAGTACCCGCTCAACACGCAGTGGTGGGTCAGGTCGAAGCCCTGCACATATTGGCAAAAGCAGGAGGCACTCAAAGCGCTGGTGCGCTTGAACAAACCCTCGTTGAATTGGCAACAGTTGTCAGCGACCCAACACCAAAATTGATCTTGGCTGATGAACTTGAAGCGATTACAGAACCCGGCGCTGGTGCGCGTATTATCGCAGGCATGTTGTTGGCTGCAGAATCCCAAAAAGACACCACAATGATGCTGGTCACCCACCTTGCACCTTCCATCATTGAGGCCACCGGGCGCGACGATTTGCGGGTTGATGGAATCGAAGCCACTGGCCTCGATGCAGACTTAGAACTCATGGTTGACCGCACCCCGAAGCGGAACCATTTGGCCAGATCGACACCTGAACTCATCGTGAAGCGCTTGGTTGAACGAAGCGACGGTCATGCCCAGAACTTGTTTCGAGACATCTTAACGATGTTTCAGTGATTAACAAGTACGAGTCACATCTTCGCTGTACTCGTGCATTGGGGCTTGGAAGAGGTCATCACAGGTCCGGTACACGAGCGGTAAGGTGAGTTCTGAATTGGCCCAATTGACGCTGTAACCACCAGCTGCTGCTGGCGATGGAACGTAATCCCGACCGGTTTGTGTCATCGTGATGGTGATGGTTTCACCGGCTGCAATGAACACATCCATTGGCATAAATTCCATCTTACCAAGAACGCTCGAAAACGCCACCAAGACTTCGCTTCCATCCCGTCCACCATCGGCAAACCGGAAATCCATGACCGCATGGCCAAGGTGCATGCCTGAGGAATCGGTCATGTCCAAGAAGGCGTGAGCCCCGTTGGCGGTGTGCGGGGTCACTGCGATGTGGAATGAAGGCATACCTGCGATGTAGACGTCTTCTTCAAACGGCCCGTAACTCATGGTGATCGTTTCAGTGGTGGTCACCATGCCGGCTCCGCTTGGGCTGAGGTCGCCTCCACCGATGATGAGGTACTCTGTATCCGGAGCGGGGTAAGTGGCTTCAAATCGCCATCCGCCTTGGTTGTCTTGCATTTCGACACCCAACGTAGGTGCTCGGCCTTCTCCTTTGAGGTACCAGTCGAACCAGTAGAGCATCTCATCCGCCCAATCCCAACGCAGTGTGTAAGGGTAAGCTTCGCCACCTTCGCCTGATGGCAGGGTGCTGTGGCCGGAAGTTCGATCCGGGTAGTCGTGGGCCCATTGGCCGGCGAGGGTCTTCACTTCGATGCCTGCATCTTCGACGATTTGATGGGTTGGGAACGCCATGTGTGGGTCTACGTTCCAATCCTGCATGCCTTGGATGATGTAGACCGAACCGTTGTAATTCTCGACAACACGGTCGAGGAAAGAGCGGGAAGTCCAGTAATCGTTACCAGCATAATCAACCATACCACCGGTGAGGTATGCGGCGGGACCGTTGGCGTACCCTTGGATGTAACCTTCACAGAGGTTTTCGCTGTCTTCGGTGTCCCCGTCAACGCCGAATGAGCCATAGACGCCGTTGTGCATGATCATCCCTCGTGCCTCCATGCTCCCGTTGCGCCACATGAGTTCATGCACGCCGATAAGTCCAGACATTGGGACAATGGTGGCCAAGTGAGGGTTGCCAAAAGTGGCTGCTTGCCAAGGGGTTGAGCCGTCGTATGATTTTCCAATCAACCCAACATTGCCGTTGGACCAACCCTGGCTACCGAGCCAAGTAACCGCAGCGTCAATGCCGCGTTGTTCATCGGTGCCCATCAGGTCCATGCAGTGATTGGATTCACCGGTGCCAAAGACCGAAACTTGAGCGACCCCGTAGCCGTGCGGAACGTAATTTTCAATCAGCATGCGACCAAGTCGGTCGGCTGGTGTGAGTGCGTCAACATCCCCGTCGTTGTAGTAAGGTCCAACTTCTGCGATGACTGGAACTTGACATGCATCTGACACGTTGCCTGCCTCCCAGTCACAACCTTCGATCACAGGAAGCCAAAGGCCGAGGTGAACTTCAGCGCCACCAGTGAGTCCTGCACCACCGTCTGCGACGGTAATAGAGGGTACAGGGACGAACACGGAACGGACGGTATCGATACCATAGGAGCCGTTGGTGGTTACCCGAGCGAAGACATCGCTTTCATCGTACATCATTTCAGTCCGGTCCCATGGGTCAGGATAGACATCGTAAGGTACCTCAACACCATCTTCGTCGATGGTTTGTTCGCCAAAACAACCTGACAAGCTGGTGGTGAGCAACACGAACAAAATAAGCCAAGGCCGCAGGTTCATGGCTGGTGGGACACCGCGTGTTTTTTGAACGCATTGGTTCAATGCTGTGGCTGTTTGTTTCAATCGTCCGACTCTGCAGCTTCTTCTTGAGCCTTAATTTCAGCCCGTACTTCGTCCATGTCCAGGGTCCCCAATTTGGTCACTAGGTCCCGCAATGCATCTTCAGGCAAGGCACCAGGTTGCATGAAAACGCCAATCCCATCCTTGAATGCAATGGTCGTGGGAATGGAGCGGATGTTGAAGGCTTGAGCCAGTTGAGGCTCGGCTTCAGTGTCGATCTTCCCGAACACCACATCAGGGAATTCTTCGGAAACTCGATCATAAACTGGTCCGTATGCTTTGCATGGTCCACACCATTCAGCCCAAAAATCGAGCAAAACGATGGTGTTGTTCTCAACGGTATCTGCGAACTCTGGTTCTGTGAGGTTAACAGCAGCCATATCACCCTGCGTGAAACGGAGGTTCATCAATATCACCGCATAATATTGCGCCGACGAGTTCATGTGCCCACACCTCAACGCCCATCCATGCGAATCATTCGTGGTGCCGCCGTGGCCATGTTCTTGCTGATGCTCCTGCCAAGCCTAACCTTAGCCTCGGTACAGGAAACAAACGCCACTCAAGGCAGAGAAACGACGATTCAAGTTTCGGAATTATTCATCAGTCCAAACAATTTAGTCTCAAACGAAACTTCCCAAAACGTCTATGGCGCTGTGGACTGGAACGCTGACGGTGAATTTGGAAAGTACTCAGACCAGTTCATCGAAGTGTGGAACAACGGCGCCACTGCTGTCGATGTTTCCGATTGGCAAATCTCAGTTACAAGCGGCAGCCCACCTTGCCAGTTGGCTTGGAACACATCGATTCCTGCGGACGGAAGAATCTCGATCTTCAGCGCCGACTCCGGCATCTTGCTGTCTTACTTTGACGGCGACACGGTCACCATCAGCGACACAAGCGGTGCGGCAGTGGATTCAATGTCCTACCCTGCTCAAGATTCGTGGTATGGCCAATCATACGTCGAAGACGACAACGGCGCCCTTTCGAAGGTGTCTCCTACACCCGGATGGGGGCCTGGAGGCGCAGATTCGACCACCGCAATGAACATCGTTCGATGCTACAACATCCCAGAACCTGCAACCAGCAACGCTTTCCTGCTCAAAGGTAGAGTGGTCACAATGGATGGTGAGAGCAACGTCTTGAACCAAGGCAACGTCATGGTCCGCGATGGAAAAATTACCGGCGTTTGGTCCACTGGATCCTCCATCCCAAGCGGTGTGGATTTGACCGATGTCCCAGTGATTGAAACCGAGGGCACCATCTACCCCGGTTTGATTGACCTCCACAACCACATGCATTACAACCACATTCCGTTGTGGGACTTTGAAGTCCACCTCAATGACAATCAAAAATCCGCTGAAGGCGGCTACACAAACCGTGGCCAATGGGGCGACAATTACGATTACGGGCCAAGCATCACTTGGAACAAAGGCAATGTCCAGAACAACAACCGATGGGGCATGGCAACTGAGCAGATGAAGTACGCAGAAGTCCAAGCCATCGCTGGCGGTGTGACTGCGGTTCAAGGGTCACCCTCTGGCAACGATGCATGGGACAGCACCCTTTCTCGCAACGTCGAACTCTACAACTTCGGTCAAGATAACATCCTCACATGCGCCGTTTGCGAATGGTACAAATCCTCCTACAACGCAGACGGAAAGATTGCTGACTTCGCTGACGGCGACCTCGAGGCTTGGTTCATTCACCTTTCCGAGGGCGTGGACCAAACCAGCAGAGATGAATTCGATTTGCTGAATCAAAAAGGATTGTTAGCTCAACCAACGGTTGTCATCCACGGCACCGCCTTAACGCCATCTCAGTTTGGAGAAATGGCGGCCGTGGGCTCAAACCTCGTGTGGTCACCGCTCTCCAACCTGTTGTTGTACGGAAACACAACCGATGTTCGAGCTGCTGACAACGCTGGCGTTCAAATCTCCCTCGCACCTGACTGGGGCCCAAGTGGCTCAAAGTCCAACCTTCACGAACTGAAGGTGGCAGACATGTGGAACCGTGAAGTGATGAACACCCACTTCACGAACTACGAACTGGCTGAAATGGTAACTTCAAACCCCGCTGCTGCAGCAAAGTGGCAGAACTATGTTGGTCAAATCAAGACTGGAATGGTGGCAGACATGGTGGTCATCGATACCTTCCATGACGACCCATACCGAAATCTGATTGAAGCGGTAGACGCTGATGTTCGACTGACACTCGTTCAGGGCAAAGCGCTCTTTGGAGATCAAGACATCATGACGACCCTCAAAGGCGATGATTGGGAACCAATCACAGGTGGCGGTGTGTCCAAGGCCATTGACATCACCTCAACTGCTGTTGTCGATGGTTCACAGACCTGGGCGAGCATTGAAGCAGATCTGGCCATGGCCATGCGCAACGACCTTTCGGACATCCGAGAACACTGGTCTGAAGTCTCGGAAATGACAAGCGATGCCGAAGTTCAGGCTTACCTCGACACCACGTTTGACGGCGATTACAGGGACGAAGTTTCTCACCTGAAAAGCATGGAAGTGGATCCAATCTTCACCACCGGTGATGAGCGTTTCTTTGATGTCATCAACCGCTCGTCGTGGGCCAACACCCACATTGATTTGACCAAACTCTACGATTACTATGCAGTGGCAATGGACGCTGATGGCGACCGAACTGGCGCTGAAGTCACCCTTCCTCAAGACACTGGAAACACGGGTGGAACCACTGGTGGCAACGACAACGGCGGGACGGACACCGGTGGAAACACAGACGGTAACACCGGCGGCAATGACGGCACAGGCACCGGCGGTACCACGGACACCACCACTGAACCAGGCAACAGCGATGGAACCACCATCGACCTGTGTGAAGATGGCACCGCACCTCCTTGCATAACAAATCCAAACGCAGGAGAATCTGATGATGCGAATTCCGATACCGATGGCGCAAGCAGCGAAGGCACCAAGCAGAAGGCAACCTTTGCTCTCTTTGCGATCATTGGCGTAATGGGCGTTGGTTTGTTCCTAATCAGCAAAACAGGCGGGGATGAATTAAACCTCGCTGAAGAAGCGAAAATCGAGAAGATTTGGGACGCCGATGAACTCGAGCCTGAAATTCCTGAAGCGGATATGTCTGAACCAGAATTTGTACCCGCACCACCTCCAATTGAGGCACCAAGCGCTGACGAAAAGGAAGAGTGAGCCGCTCAAGCAAGGTCCCATGTGGGGCCATCGGGGCCATCGGTGACGACAACACCGAGTGTTGCCAATTCGTCACGGATCTGATCTGCACGTGGCCAATCCTTCGAAGCCCGAGCTTCTGTTCGTTCGAGCAACAGCGATTCAACCTGCTCCGCAATGGCTTCTTTTCGAGGGTCAGCTTCAGGTTCAGCCAGCGCTATCTCTGGAGGAGGAAGGACGCCGAGCACGGTGCCCGCAGTTTCTTCCAGCCAATTCACCGCGTAGTGGGCAAACGCGTTTCGATCCGCATCGTCGAGATCGCTGTTGAGGGTTTTCATCATTTCTCGAATTGCACCAAGCACCTTGGCAACGGCTTCTCGACTGTTGAAGTCGTCGTCCATGGCTTTGGCAAACCCTTCACCCATTTTTTCAAGCAAGCCGAGTGATTTTGAAAGCGGTTGGGTTGACATCAAGTCTGCATGAGGCAACTCGACAGGTGCATCGCTGGTTTTTCCTTTCAGCATAGCGATGTATGTCTCTAGGACCTTGTTGTAGTTTCGTTCTGCGTTCTTGAGAAGGGTCTCATTCATGTCGATAGGTGAACGGTAATGAGCGTTGACCAAGGCAAAGCGAAGGACCATTGCGTCCACTTTTTCCAAAATATCTCGAATCGTCCAAAAGTTACCGAGCGACTTGCTCATTTTCTCACCATCAATATTGACAAAACCATTGTGCAACCAATGATGAACAACAGGACTGCACCCTGTGTGGCATTCGCCTTGGAAAATCTCTGCTTCGTGATGCGGGAATCGCAAGTCATGCCCGCCACCGTGAATGTCAAATTGAGATCCAAAGTGGTCCATGCTCATCGCTGTGCATTCAATATGCCAGCCCGGCCGTCCAGGCCCCCATGGTGAATCCCAAGTTGGTTCGCCTGGCTTTGCCGCTTTCCACAATGCGAAATCCTTGTGATCTCGCTTACCAGAACCTGTTCCTTCTACTCGACCACCTGCACCTGAGCGAACTGCTTCGATGTTTTGGCCAGTGAGTGCACCGTATTTTTCGGGAGCGGATTCGATGTCGAAATACACGCCGTCATCCGCAGCGTATGCGTTGCCCTTTTCGATTAAATCTTCTGTGATGCGGATCATGTCATCAACGTATTCTGTGCAGCGCGGGTAATCATCGGCACGGAGGATGTTCAAAGCATCCATGTCTTCGTAATATGCTTCAATGTTGGCGTCCACAAGGGCCTTCCAGTCACCATCCAATTCGTTGGCGCGTACGATGATTTTGTCGTCAATGTCAGTGAAGTTTTGAACATAATGAACATCATAGCCAGATGTTTCAAGCCATCTGTGAATTAAATCAAAGGCCAAATAACAACGTGCATGCCCCAAATGACAGCGGTCGTAAACGGTAACGCCACACACATACATCGATACCTTCCCCGGTTCCATGGTCGAGAAATCGACTTTCTCTCGGCGCCGGGTATCGTGGAGTCGTAAAGGCATGGGATACAGCCTTGGGTGTGGCCGTCCTCACTTGAAGGTTAAGACGCTCGGGTGGGTGGGCGGTTCATGAGCGAAGCAAAACCCAGCAACGGTCAAACGCTTTTCGTGACCGGTGTCAACGGCCACATTGGCAATCACATCGTTCGTGATTTGCTCGAACAGGGGTACGCTGTCAAAGGCTCAGTTCGAGATCTTAGCGATCCAAAAAAGGTTGATCATGTCCGCAAGCACGCACTTGACCTTGGTGTACCGGAGCGGCTCGAACTTGTCGAAGGCGATGTTCTTGACGCGGATGTTTGGGCGGGCCATCTGAAAGGATGCAATGGTTTGTTCCACACAGCAACAGTTTACGCCACAAGTGGGGACGCTGCAACCATCATTGACACGGCCAACCTTGGCACTCAACACCTGTTTTATGCGGCAAAGGCTTGTGGCATCCAACGCGTTGTTTACACCTCCAGCATTGCTGCTGTTGGCTCGACTCCAAAAGGAAGGGCAAAGACAGAAAACGACTGGCAGGCTGATCGAAGTTCGCCTTATGTCATCGCCAAAACGGAATCTGAACGCTTGGCTTGGGTGTTGGCAGAAGAGCTGTCGTTGGATGTTCGAACCGTGAATCCAGGGGGCGTTCTTGGTGGAGGGTTTGCACGACCAACGCCGAGCGTTGAGTGGTTCGAAGATGCCATGAAAGGTGTCTTTCCCGCAGCGCCAAAGATTCCGATGGCCTTCGTTCACGTTGAAGATGTGGCTCTTGCGCATCGCAAAGCATACGAAATCGACAAGGCTGAAGGCCGGTTTATTCTCGCACCACACAATAATTCCAGCGTGGCTGCCGTGTGTAAGCGGATTCGTGAACTCTATCCCGATACAAAGTCACCTAAGCGAGCAATCCCCGTTCCCCTCATGTCCATCGTTGTGTTTCAAGACTGGGTGATGAGCCTCTTTGGAGCACCTCGTCGAATGACAAGAAAAGCTGTCAAGGGCTACTTCAAGGGGGATTCCAATTTATCATCGCAAAAAGCGACCGATGTGCTTGGCATCGAATGGCGATCGTTTGATGATTGCATTCACGACACTGTGAGGGAATTTCTATGATTCAATGGTCTGGAAAAAACGGACTCAGCATCAAGGGTGTCGAACTGGATGACCGCTTGTTGTTGCGCGCAGCGTGGATGACCATGCTGTTCACATGCACCGTCTCGATGATGATTCATGCCCTTTCAGGCAACTCAAGGGCGATTCCCTTTTTCATTTCAGAATCTGATTACCCGGGGTTAGAACGCATCGTGTTCAGGTGCGGGTTGAACGCTGCTGGTTTGATGCTATGTTGCCTCGCCTTGCGGCTCCCATATGCGCTGGATCTTTCACAAAACGCGCGCTTGAGCAAGATGGCCAGAGCAAGCGGGCTCATTACTGGCATCTCGACCATCCTGTTGTCTTGGTTTAGCATGCACACCCATCTGTTGATTCATTGCATATTGGCATCCATAACATTCGTTGGAGCGTATGTCTGGTCGTACACCATGCATGCTTCTCGGTCGAACAATCCCGGGCTCGGGCACGCAAAGCGACGAATTTGGTTGACCTTAGGAGGATTGTCCTATGTGGTGATGAACATTGCACTTGCTAAATCGGTGCGTCAATTGGTCTTCGAACAAGGATTGACAAAAGGCACTGAAGTGATGAACCTCGCTCAAACCTCAATCAACATCGCGGCACCTGCTGAATACCTGTTTTTCTTCAGCGTCATCATGATGTTAGCGTCGTTTGACCACGACCTCGCCGAAGCACGCCAAGAACACGCTTGACGACGATTCCGGCCGTCATGATGCGCCTCTGCCATGCCTTATTCCGCACCACCAAGGCTGAGTATTTTCACATCCAAGGAAGAAAGCGGGACGCTTTGAGGGTCAACACCTGAATCAACAGCACCTTTCCAAACGCGAATATGCATGTCTCGATGAGACAAAACGTGATGCACTTCTCCAAGGTAAGCAAGCGAATCAACATCAAGCGATTCGGCCATCACTGGGCCCCACATGCCAGCGAGGATCCCCGTTGCATCCCGTTGAACAAGTTCTGGCCAACCCCGAGCATCAAGTCGGAGGATGCACATCAGGTCGAGGCGTTTCTTTCGTCGAAGGGTCGGGGCAGGGTATCGAGCGGGTTCTTGCCTCCCTTCGCACGAGGATGCGATTGGGCATGAGGTGCATTTCGGTGATTTGGGCGTGCAGATGGTTGCACCCAACTCCATAACCGCTTGATTCCAGTTCCCGGCATCTGGCGACCAAAGCGCTGCATCAGCCCAAGATTGAACCGAGGCGGGCGAAGGCGAAGTCTCTGCAGTTTGGCGGGCCATGACTCGTCGCACGTTGCCATCGACGCAGGCAACGGCCTCACCGTGAGCGATGCTTGCGACTGCTGCTGCTGTGTATGGGCCAACGCCTGGCAGGGCCTCAAGCGCCCTGGCGGTTGTCGGCAACGAGCCACCATGGCCACCGTCTGAACTTGGTGAACAGACCACTTGAGCAAGGCGAAAAAGTCGACGAGCTCTGCTGTAGTAACCAGCGCCCTGCCAAAGAAACAAGACTTCCTCTTCGGTTGAATCCGCCATGCTTTGTACGGTTGGGTAACGTTCGAAGATGCGTTGCCAGAACACCACGCCACGGCTCACCTGTGTTTGTTGAAGTAAAATTTCAGACAACAAAATGGGCCATGGATCGTTTAGTTGACGCCAAGGCAAGTCCCGTTGATGTTCTGCGAACCACGCCAACAATGCGTCTTGGTTGAGGCTTGGTGGCATGGAGCGAACCCCTGAATCAGGCTTCTGTTTGAACTGGAGCTGCTTTCTTTGCTTCGATTGCAGCATCGTTGGCCTTGATTTGTTCCCAAACAATTTCAGCAATGTCTTTGACTTCCATCTTCGAGTCAATGGCAGAGAGACCATCGCTCACCATGGTCGAGCAGAAGGGGCAACCAACAGCAACTGTTTCAGCGCCGGTTTCTGCAATTTCCTTCGCACGAATGACGTTCACGCGCTGGTCTGCGTCTTCCTCCATCCACATTTGAGCGCCACCGGCGCCACAGCAGAAGGATTGCTTCCCGTGCCGTTCGATTTCAACATCCACACCGCCAATGGCGTTGCGTGGAGCATCGAGTTCGCCGCCGATGCGGCCGAGGTAGCATGGGTCGTGGAAGGTGACCGAGGGGTCGTGCTTCGGGTCAGGAAGTTTACCCTCTTGCTGAAGGTGATTGATGAGTTGCGAGTGGTGCATCACTTCAATGTCCTCGCCACCGTAGTCCTTGTATTCCTTTCCAAGGGTGTGGAAGCAGTGCGGGCACGATGCGACGATCTTTTTGACGCCGATTTCCTCAAAGGTTGCCAGGTTCGTTTCAGCCAGCATCTGGAACAGGTACTCGTTGCCAGCCCGGCGCGCTGAGTCGCCGCTGCAGCCTTCTTGCATGCCGAGGATACCGACATCAAGGCCGGCTTCTTTCATCACGCTGATGGTGTCTCGAGCGACCTTCTTGTTGCGTTCATCGAAGGATGCGGCACAGCCTGCGAAGTAGATGTATTCTGCAGGTTCTGCAACCTTGACGTCCAACCCTTCTGCCCAGTCACCGCGTTCGTGGGCTGGCAAACCATAGGGGTTCGAATCTGATTCGAGGTTTTCAATGGTCGCCATCAAGGGTGCGATGGTTTCTTCGACGCTTTCGTCAAATTCCATACGCTCCATCATCAAGTGGCGGCGAGCGTCGGTGAGTTTTGGAACGTGATCGATGTAGATTGGGCACGCTTCTACGCAAGCGTGGCAGGTGGTGCACGCCCAGATGGCTTCTTCGCCAAATCGAGCAATGATGTCTTGCGCTGGCGTTTCTCCAGCCATCAACGCTGTTGAGTTGTCATTGGCGTAGTGGCGTACATCGTGAATGATTTGCATGGGGTTGAGCGATTTACCGCTTTGAAATGCGGGGCAAACGTCTTGGCAGCGAGCGCATGAAGTGCAAGCCCAACCATCGATGAGGTTGCGCCATGTGAGGTCGGTGTAGTTGACCGTTCCAAACGATTCGATGTCGAGGTCGTCCAAAAGCACAGCCTTGCCGTCTTCGCCTCGGGCCAAGGGCTCCATTGTTGCCATTGGGCGCATGTCGTGGAAGAACACGTTTGGGAAGGCCATGACAAGGTGCATGTGCTTTGAAAGAGGGATGAGGAATAAGAAGGTGGAAATCGCAAGCATGTGCATCCAATAGGAAGCGACGACTAAGAGCGTGCTTGGCGACATTGTGTCGGCAACCCAAGCGCCAATTGGCTCCCAGGTGGAGGATACGCCTGCTTCGCCTGCCTCGACCACAAACGAGGTCAGGGTAATCGTCATGATCAGCACGAGAATGAAGTTGCCTTCAAGTTGTGATTTTCCCTTGAGTTTCTCAGGCGTGAAGACAACACGCCGGAGCAGGGCAGCGCAGCAACCAATCAGTGCAATGGTGTAGCCAGTCTCAACGATGAGGTTCCAAGGACCACGGACAACGTCCGGCAGGAGGTTATGCGAAAACCAATTCGCAGTAGCAAGATCGAACATGTCGGTTGAGAGCATCAAGAAGCCCCAGAACATGAGAACGTGGATGCCACCTGCAATGCGATCTTCGAGCACTCGCTTTTGACCGAGCCAGCCTGTGATGACTTCTTTGATTCGTGCGCCCCAATTGTCGAATCGGTTGTCAGGCGCACCGATCAAAACAAGGCGGGATGCCTTGACGACTTGGTAGAGGAAAAATCCTCCAGAGATTGCCCCAAGAACAAGCAAAAGGAGCCAACCCGGCAATGGACCGTATGACATTGAGAGAGGATGTTCCATGATGCATCACCAAGGGAGCACGGCTCCCCTACATACCGCCAGCGAAAACCAATCCTTGAATGCACCGTCAAGATACCATCAGCGAAGGCGGTGTTTCAACAAGGGATATGAAGCGAGCGTGCGTGGTCTTACACAAGGGGGGCTGTGAGGATGAAGGTCGAAGCGAGCGCCCCCGGAAAATGCATCCTCTTCGGCGAGCATGCTGTTGTTTTTGGACAACCGGCGGTCGCAGTGGCCATTGAACAACGCATTCAAGTGAGCATCGAAGCGATTGAAGGCGAGGATTGGAAACTCGAAGGCATGCGATTTGATCCTAAAAAGCACCCACACCTCGACACCTTGCGTCACCGGTTGTGGCCATCTGAAGCAGGCGCTCCTGCGCTGTCGATCCAAGTCAACGGGGATATTCCAAGGGCATCTGGCCTTGGTTCCTCGGCAGCCTTGAGCGTTGCTGCATCCGCTGCACTCCGAGCAGCGCGTGGCCGTTGGCTCACAGAACAGGGCAGCGGCACTGAAATGTGGGCAGAAGGCTATGCGAGCACGATAAACGACACCGATGCCTACGGCTCCAATGAAGGACCAAAAGTCGGCTTACGGCCATCGAAGATTCAACACAAGTCGATCCTATGCAGCGGCGTTGAAGCGGTCAATGAGGATGAATGCGCACTGTTGAGTCACGCTGTAGAAGCCTCGGCCCAAGGCGGAAGAGCGTCGCCAATGGACGCTTCAACCTGCGCCCATGGCGGGATTTTATTGCTCAGTGATGTCATCGAAGAAGATGCAAATCATCTCTATCAGCGTCAATTAGAAATGAGCGACGCCACGCGAACTTGGCAACTTCACGAACTGACCGTACCCAAAGGCGGAGACGAGGTTTACTTGGTGATCGGAAACACTGGCGTCCATGCACCAACCTCGGCTCAAGTCGCCAAAGTCGCCAGAGCGATCGAACGGAACCCTGAACGGATGAAAGAAATCGAAACAATCGGCGTGATCTCACGCCGCGGCATTCTTGCTCTCAAGCAGGGTGACTTTGAAGCGGTTGGAAGGGCGATGACTGAAAACCAAGTCATGTTGCAAGGCCTTGGCGTTTCATGCCCGGAATTGGACGCACTTGTTCGTGCAGCGGCGCCTTCTGCGCTCGGCGCTAAACTCACAGGAGCAGGTGGTGGAGGATGCATGGTTGCGTTAACGAGGGATCCAAAAGCAACAAGTGAAGCCATTGAATTGGCCGGTGGGCGAACGCTGATCTCGACCTTTGGAAACGATGGTTTAAGGGTCGAAATGGCACAAGGCGTTCCGTTTTGGAGTCCTGCATGACAAGCGCCCCGCAGTTCCCCGTTTCTGCTGAGTTTTGGTGGTATGGAGTCTGCCTTTCTTTTATATAGTGGTTATATATCGCTGTCACCATGACTACCGATGAAGAACGTCTAACCGTCGTAAACGTGGTTGCCAGCACACGAGTTGCTGAGGAACTGGACCTACCTGATATCGCAATTCAATTGAATTGCGAATACGAACCAGAGCAATTCCCTGGTGTTGTGTACAGAGTGACCGAGCCAAAACTCGCCATCCTCATGTTCCGCTCCGGCCGTGCAGTGTGCACCGGCGGAAAGAACGAAGACAACATTCACACTGGTATTGAGCGCATGATCAACGATCTGCGCGCTGCTGGCATCGAAACATGGAACCTCGACCAAGTGGAAATTGAAGTTCAAAACATGGTCGCTACCTACGCCTTGCACTACCCCGAGGATTACACTGGAACCGACAAGTTCACCGGCGAACCGCAAGCTGGCGTTCCTCGCAAATTGAACCTCAACAACCTCACCTTCCACCTGCCATTCGACAAGGTGGAGTACGAACCAGAACAATTCCCAGGCCTCATTTACCGCCTTGACTACCCCAAGGTAGTTTGCCTCATTTTCGGCAGCGGCAAAATGGTCATTACCGGTGCCCGGCACAAGGATGAGATCCTCGAAGCCGTTGAAATCATCAAGGACGAACTGGCTGATTTGCTGGAATACTGAATCGAACGCACCCTGCTTGTGCAGGAGAAGCGTTGATGTTCTACTGAGCGTGTCGCGTAGCATGCACCCGAGCATCCGCCGAGCCCTTCCGGCGCTCACACTGGTGCTGTTGCTCTTTCTCAGCGTGCAAACCCCCCTTCTTCAGGGCAACTTGTTTGAAGCGCAACCCGAGGCTAGGGCCTCAGGCCAAGATCCCGGTGTCAGCGATGTGCCAACTTGGCGAGTGGGTGACAAATGGATTTACTCCGGAACTTTTGACCCGACCTTACTCGTGACCAACACCGGCGTCCAAGCCACTGTTGGCGAAATCTATGGCGACACCACGACCGAGGTCCTTGGCATCACAGAACGCACCGTCGACAACATGTCCGTTTTGGCCTACACGCTCCGTTCATCGGCAAATTTCGACAAATCTGGCGTGTCTTTGGAAGGCTATGATGGCAACGTCTACATCACCTACAGCCAAACCGAATACCTCCGAGTGAGTGACCTTGCAAGCATGCGAAGCGACCTTGATATGTACATTCGGTTCGTTCCTTACGGCATCTCCAGCCTGACTCAAATCCTCGGTGACATCACCATCACAACCACCTACAGTCCCGTTTCCGAGACCTATGACTTCCCGTTGCGCCTGAATGAACAATGGACCACAACAACAACCTCTTCAGCCCAGTGGTCGGGTGCAAGCGATTACATCACGCCGTTCCCACCACCCTTGAGCGACACCAACAGTTCCACGTGGGAAGCAACAAGCGTTGGAAAACCAAGGAACAGCTTCGGCCAAACGATTGGTTATGGTGGGTGTAACGCCTCATACGAGTTGCAATCGGTCAACAGCGAGGGCGCATCCACTGGGTACAGATGGTACTGCCCTGAGGTATCGAATTACGCTTGGTTGCACACAGAAGATGACATTGGACTCACCATCGATTTCAGACTCAAGCGCTACATTCCGGTTGGCGCCACAGGGGTCGAAGAATACAGCAATCCGGGGACCCGTGATCCATGCTTGGCTGTCGATCTTGAAAATCCAATCACCGCCCTCAACACGCCGATGGGTGTTTGGGTCAACGCCTCAGCTTCATGCTTCTCAAGCCCCAGCAACCTTCCTGTGGAATTGCGTCATGAAGCAACGGGTTCAACCCAATACGCATCAACGGCGGCCAATGGCTCGGCGTACTTCACCCTCAATGTGGGCGATGCGAGGGATCCCTCGGCTTCGCTGTTGGATTGGGCAAGCCACGGCATTGTAGCCCGCGTCGACCCCGCAACAGAATCGCCCACCGCACACGTCGGAGCAAGCACACTCACGCTTGATGAGTTCCTTGTCGGTCTGGACCTCATTGCAAGTGAAGACTTCGCAAAGGTAGTACGCAACAGAAGCGGCGTGACCACTGAATTGAATTCCCGTTCCGGATGGAACGTGCTCCCTGGTGACGAATTGCTGGTTGAAGTCGGGGTTCAAAACCGTGGCATCACCACATCAGCAACGAGCACAATTGGCGTGACGGGGCCTGACGGGCAAACGACTTCCTTCACCCTGCCCCCGCTCCCAACCTATGCGGCTCACAAAGTCAATTTCACATGGATTGTTCCATCCGACCAAGCCATCGGTGTGGTCCCCGTCACTTGGGAAGCGGACCCAACCAATGTCAACTCCGCAGACGCCAACGCTGACAACGATGTGGCTCAATTGGCCATGTTTGTCGGACGATTGCCGACACCAATGTTAGAGAACGCCAGCGCCCTCACCTTGGAAGAAGTTACGCTCGATGCCTCTAGCAGCTTTGATGAAGACGGCGGTGAAGTCACCTGTGAATTCAACATCCCCTTCGATGACGGCACCAGAACATGGGATTGGATTGCAATCCCTTCAGATGACTGCACGGTCAATTGGACGTGGATCGATGATGGAAACTATCCTGTTGAGGTGACTGTTATCGATGAGGAAAGAGACAAGTCACAAACCACGCTGATGGCCTCAATTGGGAACCGGGAACCAAAGATCGAAATTCGCAGCGCCCGAAGTGAAGCCAAGGTTGAACACCCAATCACATTGTACGCATACGCCAACGATTCAGATTCAGAAGATGTGTGGCCCGGTGTAGTCGATGTGTTTTGGCCGGACACCATTTGCAAGGAAGGGTATTACACACGAGTGTGCACAACCACCGCACCCACCGAAGGATGGCACACCTTTACCGCTGTTGGAACCGATGATGATTCAGCCAGTACAATGGCCAGCATCGACATCAAGTTCACCAACATAGCACCTCACAGCACAACCATCGGTTTGCTCAAGGATGAATCATTCATCTTGAGCGATGAACAGCAGATATGGCAACTGGAAGAAGATGAAGTCGTCACCGTTCGAGGCCAAGCCTTGGATTCAATTGACGATTTGGAAAGCCTCACTCACACATGGTGGCCCGACGGCCAGGAGCCCTCGCTCATGTACACGTATTCTGGTCGAGTGTCGAATTTCCCGATGATGTGGTCAACCTCTGGCCTTCACACCATTCGATTGGAAGTGAGCGACGAAGATGGCGAATCAAGCACCATCAATGAACGCTGGGTCAATGTTCGCAACGTTCCCCCTGTGATTGAACCGCTGGTTTCCATTCTTCCCATCGCAGAAGGCCAATCGATCACAATCACAGGAAACGCTACCGACACACCCAGTGACATAGCTTCACTCGTTCGATGCTGGGATGTAGATCCTGGCATCGACAGCGACGACATGGGTGGAGCGGATGACGACTGCGATGTCAAAGGCGACGTTCTGACATACGCTTGGAACCGCAGCGGAACACACACAATCATCTACCACGTCACGGATGACGACGGAGCACAAACAAGCGAAGTGTTAACCCTCGAAGTGCTCAACATGCCACCCATTGTCAGGTTGCAAAACTTGGCATGCATGGCCTTGCAAACGTGCGTCCTCAGCGCACAACAAACCATTGATTCCGCCAATGACATCGACTCACTCACCGTGGTTTGGGACCTCGATATTACGATTGACAGCAATGGGGACGGCATCAAAGACAACGATGCCGACCTTGTTGGAACCACCGTACAGCATGTGTTCCGAACCTCTGGCAACGTGCGAGTGAAGGCAATTGTTTGGGATGAGAACCCCGAACGGCCTGGCCAAGCGACAATGGTCATCGATGTGGCCCCCCCTCAACGAAATTCACTCGAACAAATCAGCGCTGGTTTGATCGGTGAAGAAGCAAACTCCCTCGCACAATTGGGCCTCTTGATTGGTTTGCTGATGCTTTTGGCTTTGCTGACAAGGCGAAGAAGAGGCGGCAATGAAACGCCATGGGCTGGCGATCAAGACGCCATGATGGATGATGTGTTCGACACCCCGTCGATGATTGAAGAAGCACAGACAAGAAGGCCTTCAGCACCTCCATCAATGAATGCCTTTGCCCCGAAGATTGCCCCCCTCGAGGCAACCGTTCCAGCCGACAAAACGGTACCTGAAAACAACATGCAAGTTCCGAATGAAGGTGTACAACCGGGCCCAGCACTGCCCGAAGGCGGCTTACCCCCGGGCTGGACAACGGAGCAGTGGGGTCATTACGGCCAACAATACCTTGAGGCACAGGGTTCGCAAACCACCGCCTTTTCCGGCGCGGGCACCGACCTCAAGTAGGAGTACTTCCTCGCGAAACCATGACTCAACTCCGGCCGATTGTTCTTGGCTTGATATTTCTCATGTTTGCATCTCCGTTTGGAGCCATGGTAACGTCTTCGGATTTCCTTGAAGAAGAACGAAAATCAATGAACGCAGAGGGTTGGGACCGAGACATCGATGTGCCCACCTGGCGCATTGGCGACGAATGGGTCTATGATACAAAATTCGACGTGGCTCAACTGATCGCTCAGGCGAACGTTTCCGCCTCACTCAACACCCTCACTGGAGATACAACGTACACCGTTACCGATATTCTGTTTGTCACGATTGATGGCATCCAAACCTTGGCCTATGCCCTTGAAATTGATGGTGATTTCTCATCAGGCAACAGCGGTGCAACCCTAGAAGGCGTCAGCGGAAGACTTGACATTGGCTATCAAGGCGAAGACCTCATTCGTGTTCGCGACCTTGCAGTCATCAATTCTGAATTCACACTTGATGTTACATTCAGACCATTCAATCTAGGATTCCTTCAACAAGACATCGCTGAAATCACCTTCGACACTTTTTATGACCCACCCAAGGAGAAGTATGACTTCCCTCTCCATCTTGGCGACCAATGGTACATGCCTTTCCAATCTGGAACCGGAGTCACAGGGTCATCGGATTACTTTGACCCGAGCGAATTTGACACATCTGGTGGAGAAAACAACAGCTGGCAAATCACTGCAAAGGGTGCGCCAACTGATGGCGCAAACAACATCGATTACACCGGATGCGGCGACTCATACAAAATCAATGAAGTGAATGAAACTGGAGTGTCTTCGGGCTACAATTGGTACTGCCCTGCGGTTCGTTACAATTCATGGATCCGTGTGACAAATGCGGCAGGGTTCACCATTGATTGGCTTTTGAAAGAATACAACCCTACTGATTCTTACGGTGTTTCTGCCTCCTCAACGCCTGGTACACGGAATGTAGACATTGTTGTCGACATGCAATTCTTGGCAACTTTACCAAACTCTGAACAAACGGTAACAGCGACGTATCAGACCTCCCCTGCCAATACGCCTCAGGCGAACAAGAACCTCCAGCTTCGGTATGAACTGGATTCATATCTGGCAAGTCCAACTACAGACGGAAATGGAGTAACAACCAATCAACTGAATGTTTCAACGGTTGTTGACAACACGCCCTCAAGCGATGATTTCACCAGCAACGGTGTGATCGTATGGGACCCAGCAACCGACATCATTGGTGCGACAACCGTCGTCATCGACTTGACGGTGGTCGGTGTTGACCTTGTAGCCCAAGCTGATTCGATTATTGTCACCCGCATCCGCGACGGTGAATCTTCCATCTTGAGCAAGGTTACGGGCTATGGAGCCCTCCCCGGCGATCTGATCAGTTTCTCAATTCCTGCTCAAAACCGAGGTGTTCTCACTTCACCGGCAACCGAAATTGAAGTGACCACACCTGACGGGACAAGCATTCGTGAAAACATTCCCGCTATACCTTCCTACAGCGAAGAACGCATCACGGTGAACTGGACAGTTCCAGCAATGACCACCATTGGCAACCAAACCCTTTCGTTCACGGTTGACCCGGATGAACTTGTTACTGAAGATGCAAATCGAAGCAACAATGACGCTCAAATCAACATCTTCATCGGACGTGCGCCAACTGCTTCCCTCGACGTGGATGCAGGCAAATACACCTTTGAGAACATCACCTTGAACGCAACAGAAAGTTTCGATGAGGACGGCGGTGAAGTCAATTGTAAATTCGAAATCGAATCTCGCCCCGGCTTGATCGATGTGATTGAAACTGAAGATTGCTGGACTCAGTGGAATTGGACCGATGATGGCCAATGGAGCGTGAGGCTCATCGTAACCGATGAAGAACTCGATGTTGACATCATAGAATACAACGTCACAGTACTCAACCGAGATCCATACCTCAATCTCTCCGTCGTGCCAAACATCGACGTCGAGCAGAAGGTGACGATAGACGCAACCGACAGCGGCGACACAGACACCGTCTCTCCCCCAGGCCAACAGGTGAGCATCTCTTGGCCGGGAATGGCGTGTGAAGAAGGATTGACCCAACCAACCTGCACCATCACCCCAATGGCGGAAGGCATCATGATGATCACCGCTGTTGCCACCGATGATGACGGGGCAACCACGACCGTTGAGACTCAACTCGATGTGCTCAACGTAGCACCAACCCTTGCTGCACCAGAACTTTGGTACGGTGGAGCGAACCTCAGCATGGACACCACTGGTTTTTGGAACTTGGACGAAGACCAAGTTGCTTTGTTGAGGATCAACGCTGATGACACGCTCTCGGATCGAGACGATATCAACATCGAATGGTCGCCTTCAGACCGAGATTTGAACTGGACTGAAACCACACGAGGCCCCGCTTCAACCGCCACGGTTTCATGGTCCAATTCAGGCATCCACAACATCTCAGTTGTGGCTTACGACGACGATGGTGCTCAGTCAGCAACCAAAACCGCCATGGTCAACATCCGAAACGTGGCCCCGACAATCACTGGGCTTGGCTCAGATGTACCAATCCTCGAAGATGCGAATGTGACCTTCACGGCCGTTGTGGATGATACAGCCTCCGACCTTGACACCCTTGTTGTGTGCTGGGACATGAACGCTGCAATTGACAGCAACAGCGACGGAAACCCCGTCAACGACTGTGAATTGGAAGGCCTCGAAATCACCTCTGCTTGGACAACTCGCGGGATCCGTCAAATCACGGCGACAGTCACCGATAACGATGGTGCGCAAGCCCTTGCTTCTGTCAACGTCAGCGTGCAAAACTTACCACCTTCTGCAACCATCACCAATTCAACAAGCGTAATATCGCTGATGGAAGGCGAAAACATCACGCTCTCGGGATTGACTTCTCGAGAAACCGCTGGCGACAAATTGAGCCTGATCTATCAATGGGACAGCAGCCATTATGATGCAGATCTCGATGGAAAGAAAACAGGCGATGTCGATTTCACGGGCCCAATGTACACCATCGAGGATTTGCCTGCCGGCCAATGGACCGTCCAGTTGACGGTCACCGATGACGATGGGGAATTCTCAATCGCAACAATACAACTCACCGTGACTGAGCGACCCGCTGACGGATTTATCGAATCAGTGAGCAGTGCAATCGGCACGGTGCCAACAGCCATCATCGGTGGGCTTGGTCTCATCGTGATCTTGCTCGCAGGATTCCTGCTCTTGACAAGAAGGCGCAGTGGCGGTGATGTTGACGATTTCTCCAATTTCTCATCCATGCCGGCAGGCACACCACCAGCGCCAACAATGGCAGAGGCACCTCCAACGCCAGCCCCCGATTACGCGCCACCAGCGGCTCAGCAAGACATCTATGCTCAAGCAGGCTACCAACAAGCAGCAAGCCCAAGCATGACACAGGAGCAAATGTTCGCACCGGTTCAAACCTTTGCCGCTCAACCGGCTCCCGCTGTAATGGAAGATCCATTCGCAGCAGTGGCACCAAACCAATTCGGAACACCACAACCGCAACCTGCTGCCGTGCAACCTGCTGTCGTGCAACCTG
>TARA_B110001450_G_scaffold183006_1_pt1 | contig 25264 bp, 20 predicted proteins | sample TARA_B110001450 | Tara Oceans TARA_B110001450 (sample SAMEA4396538) | marine metagenome | biome: Polar Biome; feature: [SRF] surface water layer (ENVO:00010504); material: water (ENVO:00002006), including particulate matter (ENVO:01000060) such as... | depth 5 m | reverse complement strand
TCCGGAACTCTATCACTCACTGACGCAAAGTTCAAGACCTTCCGCGACAGCCTTCTGGCCGCGGATCTCGACCAGAACGGCAAAGTGAACGAGGAAGAGTTCAAGAAGTGGCATGAGACCTTCTACAGGCCGATCAATGTTGATTCTACCACTGCTTACACCCCTGGCACCAGCTTTGCGAGTGTGATGGCAGACGCGACCATCAACGCGGCCGGGGACACCGGGGAGATGTCTGAGGCTACGTGGAACTTGTTTGTCGCGAATGTGCCGCATGAGCACGATGCGCTCGCCTTCATCTACGCCCAGGACACCTCGAAGCGGCCGACTGCGTTGGGCATTCAAGGACACACGTTTGTGTACTCCGGACGCGCCGCCGCAAACTTCAACTTTGAGGACGACTCGACTCTGGTGTCGGAGGAGTGGACGAACAAGCACATCGCGGATGAAAACTCCGACTACAGTAGCGATGGAAAGGCCTACAAAAAGGATCTGGTCAACTTCTGCATGGACAACTCGATGCCCCAGATTGCGACCACGTATGAAGGCGTCGTGCAGGTCAACGTGCTGACGATCTCCGGTCTCTTCTTCATCCTGGCGGCCGTGATGCGCGATTTCCACCGACACCTGTGGCTGCCGACGGAGCGCGGCGGAACGGGAATATGGTCAGAGGTGACGACTATGGACCCGAAGGTCTCGCGTACCGGATACTGGCGCTACCTCTGGAATGTGATCACGACCCTCCTCATCTGCACCGCTAGTATCCTGTACTACGCTTACCAGGTTCCCGCCGACAACACCGACGACGAGACCGCTGTGTCGTTCCGTGGCAACTCCGCGCTTACCTACACCTCGAAGACAGCAATCATCAACATCGTCCTTTACGTTGCGTCGGCGGCAATCCTTCTGGTGGAGGTGGTGTATGCGATGGCCCTCACTGTCCTCCATGGCAAGGGCTCTGGAAAGCAGTTTTTTGTCTACGACGAGGCACACACCTTCATGGTCTTTGCCACGGGGTGGCTCATGCTCGGCCTCTCGCTCCTGGTGCAAGCTGATGTCAAGCACATCAACTCACTCTATGCATTCTTCGTGTTGGTGTTCGGAGCCTGCCTCGTGCAGTACCTCTCCAACTACTTCTCGAAGGTCTATGATCTGCTCTTCCGCTATCTCGACGAGAAGCAGGGTATCGACGTGCAGACAGTCAAGGACCTGCCGTCTGCCTCGTATAGCGAAATGGCCCTCTGTAAGTTCCGCGTCTTCATGCAGTTCATCGGCTGGGGTCGCCTCCTCATCACTCTCACTGTCGTACTGCACTCGGTCCTGATCGTCTCGTTCGCCCGCGAGAGCACGGACGTGACTCCGATGCAGTCGATGGCAGACGGTCGCCTGCTGTACTACGCGATCGCGTTTCTCCTGGCAAACTGTGGCTTTGATCTCATCTACGAGGTGTTGCCGTTCATGTTCAGCAGCGAGCAGGCGCGTTATGTGCGCATTTACTTTATAATGTTCTATGTCTTCTATGTCAATATTATGGGTCGCCTCTTCCTCCACACCAACATGAGCGAGAAGTGGAACAAGCAGTGGTAGTTTTATCTTTTGAAAATAAACACCTTGCTAAACAAACTGCATGATCGACACGAGGCACGCGTGGTCGTGCGGACTTGCGGCGTGATCGGGCAACTGTGTTGTGGCGACATTGAACTCCGATACTTCGTCGTGGGATATGTCTGCGTCGAAGCCTACGAGCCCGTTTAGCGTGTTCTGCAGCACCGACACATGTGCCTGGCGTAAGAGGGCACGCTTGTCTCTGTGGGAACATGTCGGAGGCACGCCTCTGACGACACACGGGTTGTTTACGAGGGTCCTGGGCCTGCTCTTGATGTTTTTGGCGATGAAACTGCGCATCCATATCTTTCCACTGTCCATGGGCGACACGACCAGGAGAGCCTGTGTCGGGACCCGAGACTTGTTTGTGTGCAAATTTAGCTCGAGGGCAGGAATGGCGGTATCGAAGCAATGTCCTTCGTGGAGCAATTGCAGCTTGCCAGCTGTGAAGGAGGCGGTGCCGAAGACTCCGACGTGGCACTGCGTCGCGCCCCGGACAAAGACAGACGCGGCCATGGGGACGAGCCGCGACGACGCCGGGTCACGGGGTGTGCTCATGGACCCCACCCGGCTTCCAGCGACAGACCCGACCACACGGCACAATTCTTGCATGTGTGTGTGGAATTTTTCCGTCTCTGACAGACGCCGCTGGGCGTGCAGCTCGGCCGTAGCTCGCATCGCGAGCTCCAGCAGCGCGGCATTGCTCATAGGCATTTGTGCGTTGGAACACTGGAACGAGACCTTATGGTGCAACTTCGAGTCCGGCGCCCCCTGCACCCTAAAGCTTACACTGACTGGCGCGCGCGCGCCTTTGGTCGACATAGAATATATTCAATGTGTGTTAAATAGGACAAAATTACTCGGAAATCAAGGTGTCGGTTTCATGACGCATTGTTTCTGAGGTGTCGGTCCGCGCCGAAAGCTCGATGTCATTGTCGTCTGTGATGGCGAAGGCCGAGGTCATCGGAGGTGCGCCAGGCGTGTCAATGTCGCCCTCCTTTTTTGCAGCCCATTGTCGATACTTGTTGGCGTCGACTTTCTTGTTGCGGAGAAACCAAAACGTTGTAAAGTGGTTTACTATCATGTCGGCAACCATCCTAATGATCATGAAGTCGACCTGTGTCAGAGCTACGAAGAGACCTATGACGCTTTGAGTCACCGCGTAGAAGGTAAAGACCTGGATGATAATCCAGCACGTGATCTTGGAGTACGGCAGAAAGATATTCTTATGGTCCTGCACGGTGTTCGTGATCCAGGGCACAACACTGTCTGTGGAGAAGGCAGCTATTGCAGTCGAGAAGAAGGTGTACAGCGCCACCGCCCACCACTCCCACCACGTGTCTAGCTTGACCCCGAAGAGCTCAGTTCGCGGACTCGGGCCGAAGTTGACGAAGGGGGAGTTGTCCATGATCATGATGAAACCAAAGACACAGGCACTGAGCATGCTCCAAATTCCAATGAAAAGCGTCACCAGTCGCTGGTCGTTGAATATGGTCTCACAAAAGGTATACGTTGCCAGACAAGCTTTCATGTCAAATAGAAAACTACATTGCTGAGTCGTTTCGGCATATCACGTCAACTACCCCTGCGCGGCGTTTGCTTCACGTTTTCGCTTGCCCCCGACCGTCTCCCCGTCACCAGCACACGCGCTCCTTTCGTCCTCGATGTATTGTCTAAACACAACGAGGCTTTTGTGGTCAATATGTACCATGTTGCGCACTCGCTGGAGAATGACATTACAAATTTGACCTGATGGCAGATGACATGCCGGAAGCTGACTGCGGTGTAGAAGTTGGTGTAGCGAGATAAGCACATCTGAATGCTGTACTACACGGGGTAATTTTTCTGGAACGTGCACACACATCCCCCCAGAACGCTGCAGAATCACATGATAATCGTCGTTCTGCAGACTGTCCTCGAGCAGTGCAGAGACTGCCTGTGTCTGCTTTTGTGTCAGCTGTTTGAAGTAGATAATCGCTACATAGTTTGCCTTGAACAGAGCAACTCCCTTTTCAGTCAAGACGAGTGAAAATGGACTGCTTAAAATAAGGCAAATAATCTCTATCAATGGATCTTTGAAAAACTGACTGCTGTTGTTGATGAGTAGCACCAGCGTGCGCTTTAACTGGGAAGGGTGCAGGAATGAGTCAAAGACGTCGTCGCAGAGCGTCATGATGTGGTCTGAGTGATAACAATGTACCCCACAGCCCCTCAATTCTTTCTCGCCCATTAAATGCGCTCACAGCACTGGATCACTAAAACCAGTACTGAGTGTTGTCGTTGTCCACCGCCTGCCACGACGTAGCGTGAACATGCGCGGCCACTTCTGCTCGGTGGCAAGCTGTCTTCCCGGGGTCAAATGCATCTACCCTCGATGAATCGTGCCTGATCGTCACCGTGTCTGGCGTTGCCGGGCCAGAAGCGACAAAGGCCGACACGGGCAGTGCATTGCACACGCGCGTGTCCGGGTACATGTGACAGTTTGCCTTGACCAGGATGTCGATGGCGGCTCTTTCCCGCGGCGACAAGTCAGTGGACAGGGCCAGCATACGAACCCGGCCCGCGGCAACGGGAGTGGTGGGAAAGATCGCCGCACCTCGCGGCATGCCCTGCGTCTTCTCCGTCGCCTGCAGGGCGCTGTCTCCCGTGCGATCGACGCACGCCATCGTGTGTGGTCCGAACGCGATGAGGCTCTGGTAGAAACAGTTGCTGCGATCGTCAGGGTCTATCTGCGCTACCGACTTGCAGTTGAAGTCGAACGACTGCAGACTTTTCGCCCTCAACTCGGAGCGGATGTTCATACTGACAGAGAGTGGCATAATCCTGTCCTTGATGGCGCCCAGTGCCTGGTCCATTTTCGGGTTGTCTGACGCAATTCTGCAGCGGACCATTCGGTCGGGACCCTCAAAGCGCTGCGAATTGGCAGTCCCTTCGAGAAACTCCAGACTTCCGGGCAGGACCTCAGAGACATGAACATCGTCGCCGACACGGCCCATGTAATACATCTGGGCTGTTGCTCCGAAGCAGTGTCCTGCCTTCGGGCCCTGCATCAGCGCCTTGAAGTGCTCCCCGGCCATCTGCGGGGCGAGCTCCTGATTGGCAAACGCGGCCTGCTGGTTCGGGTTTGCGGCCTTCGCAAGACCGAGGCATGTGCTGCTAAACTCCCGTGCGACGGGTTCACGCGCGAGGCCCTCCTGGACCTGCACGTGTCGACTCAAGCTCCGCACAGCATCAGAAAGCTCCGTCTTGATCATCTGCACCTCTGGGTGTGCCGTGGAGAGCTTTTCGTCAATTACAGGCATGAGAAGTTCCTCCGGGGCTTTCATAAAGCGCACGACCGCTATAATTCCAGTCGCGAAATCCTCGCAGTCGCCGTACATCCCGGCGTCTTGTGTCTGGAAGCCATCAAATCTCGAGTTCGATGACATACTCGCGCCTGTAGATTTCACAGTCGAAGGAAACGACACATCCGGTCCCTTCTTCTGAAGGTGTCGGAATTGCAGATCAACCCGGCTCATCTGGCCAGCAAGCAGCTGATGCTCTCCCTGGGCGTTGGTCGTGAACGAAGTCCGAAACTTGACCTGCCCGGTTCTAGATGTGACAGCGTGTCGTTCGAGTCCACTGATGCGCTCGTCGAAGCAATACGAGCCTGCCACACTGATCTGCTTTCGGGAAGCGTCTAGTGTGGCACGGTACAATTTCCCACACTCCAGTTGGTCCCCCCCTACCCCACGGAGGTACGCCGAGACCGCGTGTGCGTCAGAGGCGTTGCGATGCAGCGCCTGCATGCGAGCTGCCACGGCCGGTGTCAGTGCCTCGAGCAGTGCCGACGCAAAGACGTCGAGGCCGTGCATGACATACGCATTTGCAACCTCGCTGGCCTGGTTCCAGTCCCACGTGTTTTTCTGCGCGTCGAGTGGGTTCGGGATCTTGCTTCGCAGGATTTTCTCCTGCTCCTGACAGATGCGGGCAGCATCGGCCGCGCCAGCCACAGCCTGCTGCTTGTTCGGCCCCCCGGTCGTGTCCGTCGGCACAAAGAAGGCACACCCGCCGAACATCTGCGCAACCGGAGAGGGGACCGCGACTTCCGACATATGCTGTCGGCCATTTTGGTCGGCAGAGACTACCTGCATTACCCCACTCGGAGACCCCGCCAGTGCCCCTGCAGCCTGCGCGATCGCTTCCAGGCGTCGGTTCTTCTCCTCGAAGACGATCTGCTGTAGGTCTTGCGCCTTAACTGTCTGAGACTCGAGACGAAGCAGCTCCTGCTCTGAAAACGCAGCCGCGGATTCCCGAGCCGCGCGACCGGCCCCTCCCTGCGCCAGCCCGACAGTCAACAGCGCCCGCTGCTCCTGCCCGTTCGGCATCACGCCGTCGCTACAGTGCGCGAGGTAGTGCAGCTCGCTCCTGCCAGATCGCAGCGCCTTGATCGCGTCGACGTACGGCACGTCGTAGGCAAACATCGTATCCGTCTTCTGGCTTGAACGGTTATTCTTTGTCTGTTGCGAGGGCGCCTGTCCTGCCAGAGAAAGCGTGACACGAACCGAGCTGAGCCGACCACACTTGCCCGCTTCCCCGTCGTGCATGCGCGTTTGACAGACAATCTGCTTGAAGTCGGCCGAGTCAGCGTCGTGGCACACCGCGATCTGTGGCACGGTATGCGGCTCATCCGTCAGGCCCACCGTCAAAGCGGCTCGCGCGAGCGACAGGGGCACAAACTCCTGCCCAACAGGGTCCCAGGGACTGATCTTCATGTTGGTCGGGGGGAACACGATGTCGCGCTCGAGCTGGGGCGAGGTTGCACCTTGCATGAGATAGGCGCGGGGTTGCTCGGCTTCACCCGCGGTGTTTGACATCTGGGTCGACACTCCAGGCAGAAAATCCACGGCAGGCGACGCGATTGCCCCCCCATAGACCCTCGTAAATATATTTAACATTTAACACACTCGGCCATGCGACTCTGGCTGTGTATGTTTCTCGGGGCCCTGGCGGCCCAGACTGCAGTGGCACAGACAACTGACAGGACTGGCTTTACTTATACGTATTCGCGAAAGTGTTACGAAAAGGCGCCTACTTCTACATCTCCTTTTGATGCTAAAGGACTCCAGTTGACAAAGGGATCACCCACCACGCCGACTAACGCAGGCGGACTTGCGGCCGGATACAGTTCTTGTAAACAGCGTTGCACCGATGACCCTCGATGTGCCCTGTTTTCGTTTTACAGGAAAGTTATAGGTGCAGCTCAGGGTGACAGTTCTGACGTTTCTACTCTGGATTATACATGTACCTTGTGGACTGCAGCTGCAGACTATACGAACCAGTTGACCGCACAGCACTCTCAGATGACGTGGGAGGACTACAGTGGACACGCCTTAGGTACTTTTTGTACTGATGTCAACGTTGTATGTAATACTAAATTTGCTAATTCCGATAAAAACGGAGGCGCCGGCAACCAGGAGTGTGCGGCCTCTAATTCAGAAGGCACGTGGCTGAAGTATGTGCAAACCCCCCGAGACGTGCATATGTCCCCCCAGTGTGGCCAACCGGGTACACAACTCGAATTACAGCCAAGTTGTATGAAACCCGAATCTCATGTCGATGTGAAACCCTGGACCTGGGTGGCAGCACGAGCTGCGGTCGAAAATAAGGATATCAATTCGCAGCAATGCCGCTTATTTCAAGCTAAACATCTTACATTCAATGCTTGCCCGGCAACGCTAGCCGCACAGGGATATAAAATCGAGACAACGCATCTTGCAGCAAACGTGCAAGAGTCATCTGTGCCAGACTATTGCAAACAGATGTACTTTGGGATCTGTTTTAAAGACTTTGACCAGATTCTCGAAGCTGGCAATTCAGCGTCGTCGTGCTGTGAGTTTTACAGAAGCACTGTGAGTGGGTATGATGCTACTGAAAAGGCAAACTTTGAATCCGGCATTACCACAGGCTGTGCTGCGTATTTCACTCCAGCCATTCTCACCGAGCTCAAGGGCGGGCCCCGGTGCAAGATTGCGGCTTCTACGACGCCGGAGGTCGTTGCGGCGATGTCTCCGGCGACGCACGTGAGCTCCCCCATGCACACGGTCGCCGCCGCCGCCGTTTTCACCTATCTCCTCAGCTCGGTGGCTGGTGTGGATGTGTGAGGACGCACGGGGTCGCCCTCGAGGCTTTCTTCGCGGAAGCGCTTGCGCATGCTGGTGGGGGGGTCGGCGAACGAGAAGAGGAGGGGGCGCAGGGTCGCGCAGACGACGCCCTCCGAGTAAGAGAGCGTGACGCGGCTGCCGAGACTGACCTCGAAGGTGCTCGGCGTCAGGTAGCTGTTCTGTGGCGTGTGCGTGTGCGAAAGCGCGCGCAGACACTGCAGCCGGAAGGCTCTGTACGACAAGCTCTGCAGCTGAAGACACATGGCCCCGGCCTCTGTGCGGAAGAACGAGCGCACCACGGCCTCGAGGGTGTTGAGGTCATCCCTGTCGGATACGACCACCTCCACCACAATGACCCCCCCCTCAGACGCAGGCCACACCTCCTGCACTGTAGACATGATTATTCAAATCATTGTACTGATAAATAAAGAAACGTCTACATCGTACAATCTACTCACACCGCCCTCATTTTCTTTGACAGGGGAGCGTGCAGCGGATCGGGCCCGACCGGCTCGAACGGCATCCCCGCGTTTTCCTCGTATTGCGCCGCGCTCTCCTCCGCTGCGCGCCGTTCGCGCAAGGCGTGCAGGGCAGAGCGCAGCAGGACCATCATGCGCTGGTTCCGGTCGCCGTCGCGCTCCAGGATAGCACGGGCAGCCTCTTTGGCCTGGCTTTCTCGGACGCTGAGCGCGTTCATGAAAAAGTCGCCCGCGCGGAAGACCTCGATGGTCTCCCATACAGAGAGTGCGAGAGCCGCAGTCATGTCCACAAGAGAGTGCTCCACACAGAAGTTACTGAAGAGACCCATCCCGGCAGAAGACACCCGCGCGACAGCCTTTTGCATGTCCTCGGATTCTAGGCCGGCATGCGCAACGCCGTAAAGAAACTCTTCGAGGATTTCCACGCACGACGGCTGTCGAAGCCAGCCGGGGATATGAGACCCCTGGATGGCCCCGTTGCACTTGAATACGTCTATCCAGAGCGCGTTCATGAGCCTGAGATGCTTCTTCTGCATGCAATCCGATCGCTGCAAAACGATGCCCTGATTATCGTACGCAGGGATGTCATAGACCCGTTGCATCCAAGAGGCCCGGGTGACAAACTCATCCAGTGCCGTGAGGTCAAAGCGCACCCACAGCGTCATGCACGCGGCTGCGATGTCGTAAAACCCCTGCAGACCCGTTTGCACGACCGAGAGCTCTCCGGTCGGAACAGCGCCGCGCTTGCTCAGCTGCACGATGGCGACCGCGACGAGCTGCTGCACGTGAGTAGCAAACTTGCTCGGAGGCGAAAGAGCGTTGATGTTTGCCTGGAACGAGGGATCGTGTTGTCGCTCTGGAAGTTCGGCCAACAGGATCGTGAGACGCGCCGTCCACGTCATGATCATTTTTGTAAGGCATGCCATGACGCAGTGAAAATCTACGCCATTCCCACATATCTCCCGAACGAAGTCGTCGAGGCGCGTCCTGTCCTGTGCACCGTCCAGCAACCGGCACATGGAGCGCTCGTCCGCGTGCCGTAGGCCTGGCGACAGCACATCGTCCTCTTGCATGACTGGAAAACACGAGCAAATTTTTCACTTTTTTTTGTGACGCAATTTTTTTTTTTATGACGCAAGAATCTTTTTGAACCTCGTGCAGAGCGCGGCTCGAACATCCGCACGATTGCCATGCAGAGCATGCAGAAGAAGCACGCTGCCCTCGAGGAGCGCACACATGCAATGGAGCTGGCGCTGCGCCAGATGCACACCACCATTGCGAAGGCGCAGGGCGCGGACGATCTGGCGCCCGGTCGAAAGCGCTCCCTCGCCGCGGCGTTCGCCGCGATTTTTGTGCAGGACAAGACAGGGAGCCGCGCAAAGGCGTCCCGCGAGAAGGACGCGAGCGCCCCTGCAAACAGCCCGAGTTCGGACACGGACAGCGACAAGACCGCGGTGTACAGGACCCCTTCGACCCCCGAAACCCCCGACATGCCGAGCCCCGTCACGAATGCGCGCGAGCAGAAGACCGAGGGGCCGCCCCTGTCCGCGGCGGCGCTAAGGCACATGGGCTTCGGGCTCATGCGCACGATTCCCCGCAACACCGGGGTCGACGAGCCTCTCATCTCCTACGACAAGAGGACCAAGATGTACACGGCAAGCATCATGGAATGCAAGCATCAGTATGGAAAAGGCCTGCAGCTCGTCGAGGACCGGCGTCTCGAAGTTCCGACCATGCAGAACGCCATGTCGCTCCGCGACGAGGCCCTGCTTGATATCGGGGCGCGTGTCGAGAAGATGACCGGGTCGCGCGCACGCCGCAAGTGGACTCTGCGGCCTGTGTGATCGACGTGCAGCACGGGTTTCATTTCGGCATAAGCATAATCGCTTGGTATTTGCCCTCGAGGTGCATATGCATTTTCCAGAGTTCGCCCCGAATCGAGACCCTGGGTAGTATAGGCATTTTCCCCTGGGGCAGGGGTGGGGTTCGTGGCACTTTGTGTTTTGCATAAAGAGAAGCGCCGCTGCGACCAAACACAATCAAATGCCTTGCTCGTGGACGCCATGCAGCACACTGGCGTCTATCACACCACCCTGCGCGCACGCCGTGCGCCCTCTCTGGCTTGCAGTGGTTCATCCGAGCCACCCCGCATTTGACCGCGCCTGCGCCAGCTGCGGCACGTCAGACCCCCAGAACAACAAGAACGTCTGCGCAGAGATGCTTCTCGATGTCTACGAGGACTGTCGCGAGAGACAAGGCATTGCAATCGGAGCGGACCGTCTCATCGAGGTCGCCGTGAACATGTGCAGCTCGGCGCTCGCCTGGCATGAGGCCGAGCCGCATGGCCCCGACCCCACGCTCTGCCTGTGCCAGACCTGCAACACATGGCTCCTGCAGCGGCGGGGGCAGGCACGCAACCTGCTCCCCCTCCAGGCGCTACAGTGGTACTTTCGCACGACCCTCCCCCTCCCTGGCCTCCGCCACATCGACACGCGCGTGCTCTACAAGCTCGCCTGTGCCGTCGCAGAGCGCTGGTTCAACCACACGAACCCATTCCGGCTGTGCTTCTACCCCGAGGAACAAGCTCTCCTCGATGCCATCGCCGCCTCCCCCCCCACCGACATCAAAGGCCTTGTCGCCGCACATTACCTCCAGCAAAACGCGAACAGTGGATTTATGCCCTCGGCAAAGACCGCCGAGTTCCTGCGCGAGCACCTCGGGCACACAACCACATGCGACGGCGACTGTGAGATGAGGGACCTCGAGTAGAAGAGACTAAAAGCGTGTCGTATTTAAGCCCGGTATGCATTAAACATGTTCAACCCATACGCGGTGTCCACGGACTATGCGTCGTGCATCGTACCGTTTGGTGCTTACAATCATTCCGAGTTCGACAAGCTTCTAGAACAGAGGAAGCTGCTAAGCATGATTAAAACAACAGTGGCTGAATTGAATAAGAATGCTCTGTATGAGAGGAGTGAGAATCACGATATTAATCTTGTCAACAAAGTGCTGGGGATGATATTCGAAGCTTCAAATAGTCGTTTTTCAATAGAAGAAATGAATGAAAAAACAGACGATTTTTACAAGGAGTCGATTGTGGGAGCACTGGAAGTTCTGGAAACATTTCTGAACGAAGAAGATGCGAAGGCGGCGGAGGCCGTGAAGGAGGCGGAGAATGGTAAGGAGTCGTTTGCGCAAGAGATGTTTAGAAAGCTAAGGGAAGCGGCGGATAAGAAGGAGAAGGAGGCGGCGGCGGCGGCGGAGGCCAAGAAGCGACGAGATGACCCGTTTCTTGACCCAGAGTATGTAGATACGGAAGCGAGCAGAAAGCAGGCATATGAGGCGCATCAGGCAGAGGAAGCTCAGAGGAAAAAGAAGAGAAACGCCGCTGTCGTCATAGCACAGAATGAATTGAGGAAAGCCAAGCAAGACACTCCCTCAGGCTCAGGCGCATCCACAGAGCCAGAAAGTCCATTCCAATACCCTACGCAGGTAACTAAAAAATCCGATGAGACTGAAACAGAAATGCTGCAAATCAAATTAAGAAAAATGTCAATGTCATATGATAAGGCTTTTGCTACTCTGAGCATCTTTACAATGTTGTTTTACAACCAATGCAAAGGTCACTTTGACGGAGACTATCAGCAATTGGAAGCAAGCACAAAACCATTGAGCGAATTGTCACACGATAAAGAAGAAGGACATAAAGATCTTTCGAAAAAGGCGCATGCAATCATAGAAAAGCGCTGGGAAGCAGCGATTACAGAATGGGAAAAAAAATCCCCAAAAAACAAGCCTAGGCTTTTTTTTCACGGAATCGCTAAAACAAAGGGCATGCCGTCAATCCAAGAGGCAGGATTGGCTTATTTGATATCGGCTCATTTTCCAGGGGCATGGAATGAGGGCTCAAAGGAAACAATGACATTCGGGAGGCATCTGTTTGAAATGAAGCGTTTTTTTATTGAACGTCTTATACAAGCAAAGGTCGAAAGCGTTCTCGAAACAATTAAGGACACCGAAGACGACAGTCAATTTGAAAATGAAGGACTGAGGAAAATGTGGATCAACAAGAAATATCTCGAAGATGAGAGAGAAAAGCTAAATAAAGCAGGGAATGTTACAGAAACAGGGAAATCATATGTTAAGCACCACACACGTGTCGAACTGCAAACGAAGGTCGTCAATGGTCAAATAAAACAGAAACCTACATCAAGCAGAAGGCGATTAACTGCAATCTATGCAGTACTTCATCAACCTGAGAAAAGCGACAGAAGATTCGTCAAAACAATCAAAAAAGGAACTAAAGAGTTCGAGGTATGGTGGGGCGAAAAGGCGCAGACCGACTGGCTTTTCCTCGCCTGACTCGGCTAATTGAATGCAATAACATGGTCTTCGATCATATCGTCGTCGTTGAGCATCTCCGAATACGACCGAAAGACGGCATGCGGCTGTTCCGGCGGGGGCCCCGGGGGCAGTCTGAATCCAAACGCATCCTGCACCCTCGCAGCTTCGGCGTTGGGAACGGCAGGAGCTCCGACTTCGCGCAAATCCAGTGGCCCGTCTACCATATCGTCTGCATATCGTGTGATATCGTCTGCGACGGCGGAGGCGTCCGCTGGAGAGGGAGGCTCGCCTGAGCTACTGAAGAAGGATCTGCGTGACATCTGCACCATGCGCAGTTCCGTCTGTGTGTCCTGTAGCAACACAATTGTGGCGGGAGGGAGAACAGTCAGCGTGCCGTCTGTGATGACCTGATGCATGTGATCGTTCAATTGTCGCTCGAGACTGTAGAGCCTCTGGTAGACAAAATCAAGGTGGGCGCGAGACTCGCGGACGTTGCGATTGTTGGTCTGTCTCCAGAATATCGTTTCGTCTGAGAGTGTCTGGTGTAGGTACAGCATATTGCTCGGAGTAAATGATAATCCCAGTCGCGTCTCGACGTCTTCAGCGGCACCCCGCGCCTCCTGCTGGCGCAGGATCTCTGACCTCAGGGCATAGTCTGCCCGGATCGCGGCGTTTCTCTTTGCAAACCAGTTGCCCCATAGACAATTCCCACTCTCGACCCGCGCTAGACAGGCCATCATCTGCGCGTCGAGGTAAGCATCAAGCTCTATGAAGGCCACGCTGGCGCGAAAGTTCTCACAGACGAGCTGGAGGTAGTCGACGATCGGCATTTGAACAGAGGCTCCGGTTTCAGGGACCTTCATATCAACTTCTTCAGGGAGGCTTACGATAAGAAGCCCCTCCCAGCGCGTCTCGCTGTGCATACTGGCGTACATCAGCTTCGGCTTGAGAAAGAAGCGGAGTGTATGCAGCACTGCGTCCCGCAGCAGCTTGCAGCCGAACCCACAAAAGGCGATGTTAAACGTGGGCTGGGAAATGCGACATTGTCGCATGTAGGTCACACACGAGAGACCGCGCCCCAGCTCTGTACTGCTTTGTCTGAGAAGGGCCTCTTTGTCCGTGTGGGAGCCGTTCATTTTCCACGCATCGAGAAGCCGTTTTGTCAGCAGTTTATAGTGAGCAGGTAGATTGCAGTTCCCATCACCATCGACTGTAATTTGCCCCGACTGCACGAGGCCGGAGGTGCACACGGACATCTCGCCGATCAGCAATCCCACCGACACACACGGTGTAAGTACGTATGGGAGCGAATAGTTTAAAAGTTGAGTAAAACTATAACTTGACCCAAAAAGGCTATTTTTATTTTTTTGACGCAATTGAAGCCAGCGCGCTATCCCAATGCCCGTCCGCGACACCAGTCTCTCCCGAAAGGGCGGCGCTGCATGGATGAAGAAAAACCGCAGGACGCAGCAGTGGACGTGTCCGGGCGTGGATGAGAATGGCGTGAACGTGCACCAGCATGTCGCGTGGCTCAACGACATGGACCGCGAGACTTGCGCATGGCAGAACTTCGGGTCGGGCTTGTGCTGCAATCTTCCACGCCCGGTGGGTCTGTGCGCGAAAACCGGACCGCCTGCATACATGCCCCCTAAGATGGAACTACCCGCGATGCGCGACATGTTCAGGGCCAAAGGCAGGTGGCAGTGCAATTCCCGGTCACAGCACGGAGGCGAATGTCTCATGATGAACGACGGCAATCGGTGCAGTCTTTGCCACGTGCCCCGCCTCGACGGCTGCGACGACTGCCTTCTTGCACTCGGCATGATCTGCAGCGAGCTCGATTCACTGTCCAGTGCAAGGACGCTCTTGAACAGCATGCAGTTTGACACGGAAAGCGCGGTCGCGATTGCCCCCCTGGTGCTCCTGCAGCCGAAGAAGACCGTCGCAGAGGTCGTGGAGTGGATGAGGACTACTGTTCTGTATCTCCGGACGAAAATCGGCCTCAATCCGATAGACGCGCGCATTCTTCTCGTACAGGCCGCGACCGAAGTGGTGCATGAGAACAGGTCTGCAATGTGCAATCAGACCCTCGACAAAGTCGTGCCGAGGTGCTTGGAGCTGGATGCCGACTCCACTTCCGTGAAGGCCCTGGAGCTTTTGCTAGAGGAGACGCTCCCCGTCATCACGAAAAAGGCCCCTGTACCTCCTGACAGCCTGACAATCCCGGGCCCCTCTCGCGAGGATTTTGCGGCGGATGGGCTTTACAAGCCAGGCTCCTTCAGGGCATTCGGGCCGTTTGTAGCGGGCAAAATCGACGTCCCTTTGCATGTGCAGGCATTGAGCCCGTACGAGGAGGCGTGTTCCCGCATCCAGCAGATTACGGGCGCACTGTGCCGTAATAACACGCGCTTTCTGGGCGACGAATCGGACATAGACAAGGACGTAGGCATGGAGTGTCCTGTGTGTTTTTCCTTCATGTCTGGGGAGGAGGCCGGCAAGCAGAGCGGCCGCTGCCGCCTTCAGCCGTGCGGACACACAAACTTTTGCTCGGATTGCGCGGACAAGTTCGAGACGTGCCCGATGCCAGGGTGCAACATGCAGGTGCTGGGAAACTACCCGTTTCCTTGAGGGTATGGGTGCTCACTATGTGATACTTTTATGGAATAAAATGCCAGACATTATTCCTCTGGCTCGAAGCCCACGTTACACACGCAAGCGTCCTCGCTCTGACTCTGAGCGGGGGCGGAGGAACTCGATGTGCACTCTACGGGTGTAACCGTGCCTTCCACGCAGTAATGATGTTCAGGACAGATCTCACAGCTCGCGCCGCTCTCTGTAGACCAGAAGTACCCGGCCTCACAGAAGCAGTCGCTCTCTGCATCGCTCCCCCCTTGCGACAGGCCGCCCGGGATAGGGCAGGCGACCTTGCCGTTCTGTCCAGGGCAGTAGAAATTGCTCGCGCAGCTCACACACGAGTCGACGCTGCGCTCGAACGTTGCCCCGCACTTGCATGCCTCGATGGACTGCGCTCCGGTCGCGCCGTATGTAGAGCTCACGCCCTCGGTCTCGGTCGAGCAGCTCAGGCAGGCCTCTCCCCCCTCCCCGGGCTGAAATGTGTCGACGCCACAGGGAGAGCACGATGCTGCGTTGCCGACGTCGCCCTTTGCCGTGCCGAGTGGGCACTTTGTGCATGTGTCTGCCGAGGTGCGTTTGTATCCTGCATTACACTCACAGGCGTAGATGTTGCCGGGGCTAGTAGCGACGCTGTTGCCCGGGCATGTGAGGCACGTGCTCGCCGCCCCCGCCGTGTATGTATGATCGGCGCACGGAAGACATAGGGTGCTCGAGTTTCCGGGGCCTGCTTTGAAGGTGCCGGGCGCACATCCCTGGCAGGCGGCAATGTTGTCGGAGAAATACCCCGCAGAGCACTGGCAATCTGCCTGTCCTCCCTCGGACTCCAGGTGGGGCCCGCAATCGGTACAGGAGGCGGCCCCCTCCTTGGAAAAGGTATTCAATCCGCACGGTGTGCAGGCACTCCCTCCCACTGACCCCTTAAACGAGCCCGCCTCACACACAGCGCACGTGTCCGGGGTCGACCCGGTGTAGCCTGGCCGACAGAGACAGTCGGCGCGGTCGTCACTCTCTGCCGGGGCGGTGGCTGCCGGGGGACAGCTCTGGCAACCCGAGCTCCCCTCCACATCCTTGTAGGTGTCGAAGGGGCATACAGAACACCCGTCCGCGGCGACTCCGGTCCATGCACGATTGCATTGACAAGCATTTATGGCAACGTTTCCCGTTTCATGAGTCATGGAATTTTCGGGACACGACACGCACGTCGCGGCACTGCCAGTGCTGCCCTTGTATGAGTTCTCAGGGCACTCCGCACACCCACTGCCGTCAGCTGCCCCCCCGTCGACCCCATAGTGCCCGGGCCGACACACACAGGCTTCAATAGCGGAGCTTCCGGTGCTCTCTGTCGTCATTGTCGAGTGGCAGGAAGAACAAACCCCATTTCCGACGTAAGACTTGTAGCTCCCCTCCACACAGACGGAGCACCCCTGGTCGTCCAAGAACCGACCCTTCGTACAGATACAATCGTCGTTGCTTGTCGCCGCGGGGAGGGATGAGCTGCCGACGGCACACGACACGCACGGGTGGTTGCCGACGGTAGACTTGAGCAGACCGGCCACGCAGGCGACACAGGACCCCTGATCCAGCGTAAATCCCGCCTCACACTCACATAGCGCCGCTGCATCAGCCCCTGCAATGGTTGTGCTGTGCGGGTCGGTGCACAGAGAAAGTCGGTTTCGGTATTCGTCCAGGGGCAAGCCACTTCTATGGGACACAAGTGTAATGGAAGCCTCTGCATTCGAAATCCCTGCAGCGACCAGAAGAGCTACCACTGCGGTCAGAGCGAAAAGGAACCGAGGCATACACGCTACAGACGTCTCGTTTATAAGTAACTTGTGCAAAAACCCCTCTCCACTTTCTGGCCAGCTAACCTTCTTTCGTCAAGGCGGGCCTCGAATGCGGACCACACCCCTGCAGCACTGTTTGGATTTCCTCCCCCTTCTCAAACCGCCCGATATGCGTCCCCTGGCGTTCGGGCCATATCGGAGCGGTCGTGAGGTTGTCGGGGGTGCGGTAGAGATTCATGTTGCGCCATCCGGTGTGCACGACACGAGCATGCTCCCATGCCTGAAAGCGGGTTATCACGAATATCTCCTTCTCGCGCAGGCGCTGTGGCTTGAAAACGTACGGCACTGCAAACTTCACCGCGAGTCCTATCGGGGTGTGCTCCTCATGAGACTTGCCCAGGTAGATTTGCCCCGGGTGTTCGTACACATCTAACTCGACCACACAACCCGTCAGTTCGTTCAGGCCGCTGCTCATCTGCTCCCATGACACGTGACTGATCGTGTTGTGCATCTCCCGCTGGCGCAGCATTCTCGCGTCGATCTGCTTGCGCATCTGCGATTTCGAGGGGCACTCGTCGTAGTTGCATCCATAAAGCTCGCGCATGGAGTTGACCTGGCGACGAAGATCTTCAAACACATCACACTCCATCGTCACGGGAATCATCATGTCGCCGTCAAAGACCGCCATAGTGTAACATGCGTAAGTCTGCTCGTGTGCAAGGCGCCACATACCGTCAAGCCCGTTTCCCTGGGGGGTAGACTGTTTTTGGTTCAGCGAGCGCACGAAATACTTGCTTCCAGCCGTGACACTCCGCACGACACCCGTCACCCGCCACTTCGATACTCCGTCATACTGGCCTCCCGTAAGCGCCTCCTCAAAGGCCTGCATCGATTGCACGGGCTTTCGGAAGGCCGATGGAAGGAGGGTCCAATAAGTACACACCCGAGGATCACTCTCATGGCCGTCGTCGTCGTTTTGGCCGTTCATAATCTTATCGACACAGTGATAGACGGAGCCCGGCCCCACGCTGTCGATGCTTTCAGTGCTCCACGCGGTAGCGTTTCCGAAACGCTTGTCTATCATGCTGTCAGTGAATTTGCTGATACAGCGGCAGGTGAATATAGAAAGCGGCTCGGCCACATTGAGAACCTGACAGATACGCCCCCACGTGTTCCTGCGACGCATTTTCCGAAGCAGCCCTGTCATCAATTTTGCGTGACTTTCAGTGAAGGTGATCTCGGAGAATTTGAGATTATCGAAACCCGTCAGAAGGCGCTCGTCTGCCGGTGTCATCATATCGTTCTCGAATTCGTTTTCCAGACTCCCATCAGAACTTTCCTCGTCTTCGTCGACTTCTTCGTCGGCACTGTCACCCACGCCCTCTCCTTCAATCGTCTCGTTATCTTGCAGAAACAACCGCGTCTGTCGAAGTGGTGACAGCACTTCAACACTCACATGCCCAGAACGGGGCGATTCGGAGACGTCGGCATCGCCCTCGTTTTCACAGGCATGCACCCGCAGCTTCCTTGCAAAGGCGAGAAGGTCGTACAAGAAGGAGGCCCGGAGGCTGGTAGGTGTCATACCCTCCCACAAAAACTGCTGTGGCTTAATGCAGGCCCTCTCAGCCGCTTCCTTGAAGGCACAAGACGAAAGAACGCCGTAGTACGTGGCCGTATTGGCAGCTTGCTTCGAGCTGTACCTGCGCTTCACGTAGTGCACGGCAAGGCTTTCTCCGAGTTCGGAATATTCGCACAGCATCGCCCTCATCGCAGTTTTGCACGACCTGGCCAACAGCATCCACGCCGGTGGTGGAAGATGGTCGGCAAGCCGCACAAAGAGCTCGTCTGGAAGAATAACCTGTGCTGTGACCGAAAAGGTGAGAGGCGGCGCTTTTTCAGTGCAAGTAGGCACCCCATTGGCAAGCTTCCTCAGAAAGGCAAGAAGCAATAGCTTGCAGGTCCTTGCAGGGCTGCATCCGAGAAGATCGGGTCTGGGGGCGACCGCGACGCCGTCGACGGTGGTACGACTGCAGATCGACCCCAAACATATGACGTTTGCAAATGAAAAGTCGTAAAGTCTGGGAACCGCCGCTTTGCCGACCAGGACGCCGGTCCACACATCTAGAAGCATCTCGCGCCCCTGCGCCTCACAGAACATCGCCGACAGCGCAGTCCAAATATTCTCAGACGACTGCAGGCATTCCAGTTCCAATAGCGGGTCGGTTTGCAGACCCGATAAAAGCCCGTCCATCCAGGGCGTCAGATTCAGCCCGGTGCTCACGTTTCTGAGGAGATTCTCGACCGCGATCTCATCAATGTGCACCTCGCGCTCGGAAAATCCATCAGATAGCACGAGTGACATGAGTGCCGGTGACATAGGAGTGCGAGCACGCACGAGGAAAGGCTGCGCATGAAGCTTGACGAAGCCGCGGAAGGTTTCGGCGCAGAGCATCTTTGACAGAGATCCCCGCGTAAGGTCTTCCCACTGGGCCGGCAACAGCTGCCACTGCCCTTCGACGTACGCAGAGTCGGCCTTCGCGCCCTCGCCGGCGCCGACGCAGAGAATTTCAGTGCGGCTGCCGTTCGGCGTCATCGTCGCCGTCGCAAAGACACCGCCGACTCCGTCGCGTGTCGGGGCGAGGGGAGGCACCTCCGGGCCGAAGAACTCGTAGTCCATGACGAGTCTCGTAGCAGAAGCAGTATCGATGGTATTCTTGATATCAACGACATCGAGATGCGTGTGCACCCACGAGAGCTCGTCGGTGCTAATTGTATGCACCCCGTTCCATTTCACCGCGGTCGAGAAAATGTGCCCTCGCAGGAACATAGACTGACTTCCTGGCTCGGAGAATCTCTCCCACGGCATTACCTCCATACAGACCGCGCGACCTATTATCTTCTCGGATACGCGATACACACGCACCTGGGAGCCGCCGCGGATTGCAGGACGTTCGCATCGAAGTACCTCGGGGACGTTCTGAAAATCATCACAGAAGACAGACTCCAGCCAGGGACATTTTCCATGCATCTGTCGCGGGTCTTCGGAAAGCCACACCCAGACCATGAAGATGCCATCGGAAACCAACACGCGATGCAGTCCGTCGCCGTCCTGCTCGTATGCAAGAATGTACACGTTCACCCACAAGAAAGGCAAGGCGCATTGCGTATACCCTTCGCCACCGAGCGCGGCCCTGACGAATGTCGAACAAGAGACAAATTCCGGCCACGGGATGTTTTTCTCCGAGCCCGCGACGCAGTTTTGCTGCACAGAATGCAGGCGCTGTAGCTGCCACACTGCCTGCAGAAGGTCCGTGCGGCGCACGTGGCCGTCCTGCATTCCAAAAACAGCGAAGGTCTGCTTCGGAGCTTGCGAGTAAAGGACCTGTTCACATAGAAGTCCGTGGTACACAGACACGTAAGTGCGATCGCGAGCGACTTCGGGGTCCTGCCACGTGTCGACGACGTCTTCGATTCGAACAGTCTCTGGCGTGAACAGCTGCGACGGCCGCAGAACCCTGTCGTAATGCTGTGCATCCTCGCAGCGATTCACAAGTTCATGTGTGCGCCAGCGGAGCAGGGCGGCCTGGTCCGGCCGCGGAGTTGAGGTCGGATTGTGCATGTGATCTGCGTAGAGCAGCTTGTTGATCTCGGCGAGGGAAGTGCACGGCATTGGCGCGCTCATGCCGTGGCGTTGCTTCGAATGGACTCGAGTGCAAAAGTCTCATCTTTTTTTTTCTGACGCTTGTCTTTTTTTTTCTGACGCAAATGAGTCCAGTTCTCTGGCACAACAATCGGAAACGTTGCGGTTTTTAATTTCTAGAATTCTTGAGTTCTCTGCAAGGCACTACAATCGGAAACGTTGCGGTTTTTTACAGCACACGAACTCACAAATCGAGTCGAATCGCATGCTGGGAGTGGTGTGGGCGGAGATCGCACGACACGGCTTTCTCAACTGGCACACGCACAGTGAGCACTTCCGAGGCACTGGACTGCAAGCCGTGATTCAGGCCCTATTGTTGCCGGGGGTGCGCCGGCTGCGGGGAAGCGTACAATACCTCTGCACCGAAATCGGGTGGCACGGCGACGGCGCGGAAGCGGAAGAAAGCGAGGAGGAAGAAAGCGAGGAGGAAGAAAGCGAGGAGGAGCGAGACGAATATTGCGAGAGCTACGTTCTGTTGTCGGACAGTGGTCTTTAGTCGGGAAAAACTGACACTTCGAGCATTGCATTTAAGAGTACGGGCATATGGGCAGCATGGAATCAGCACCACGGCGACGTTCTCGTCGAATTACACCCTTCGTGGAGTTGACCTTGGCAGAACAGCAAGCCGTGTCTCCATGCCTAAATGTCTTAAAGGAGTTGCCGATAAGTATGTCGTGGCACGCGAAGACCGAAGGCGGTGATGTTCTGCATTCCGTAGACGTTGAGCTGTTCAAGGCTGTGACGGAAGAAGAGTCGTGTGGGGTGTTTCATGACAGCATCATGGAAATCGACATGAACCCCCTGCCTTCGACCTGGGCGCCAGGCCTCACAGGCGCGCGCCTGCCGTGCAATCACACATTTCACGTATCAGCCCTTGCGATGCACTTTCTTACGCACAACATGACGTGTCCGGTTTGTCGCGCGGGTAATTCTACGGTCAAAATGCACGAATCGTCTCTGCCCCTCAACGTGCAGGCGTCTTTTGCCGAGAATCTCAAATCTTTTAACGAGCGCAACCCAATCGAGCAGCATGCCGAACTGGGAAACGAAATTGTCTTCGAGTCAAGGCTGGTAAACAGAACACTGCTGGGTCAGCAGTTCATGCTCCAGATGCGCTTCGAGTGTGAGTCCGGGTTCTCCATGAACAATATTCCAGGAGGTTGGTTCGGCTCGATGCGCTCAGAAACACGCAACATTCACATAGTCACACTGGCAACGCGAATTATGGGCCTGGACCCAGGGTCCGACGACAGCCCTCCGTCTACTGCGGCTTCAGGAACGCTCCAGCACAATTTCTTGCGTCGCCTCGAGAGTCTCAGGATCAATGCAGGGAGCTCTGCCCGTGTGCAGTGCGTCATCACACACCCGTGCATTCCCCACGGCATCTACATACAAAATGGAGTGGAGGGGTTCTCCGACACAACCCCTGGTGCCCCGGGGGCCCAGAATTTTGTGATGCGGAACGCCCCCTCGTTTATGTCGGGGGTACCCCTCGGGCACATTGACTTCGACCTCTCGCCAGCCACAGACACGCACCATGAACAGATGAAACTTCAAGTCGCCGGTTTCAGAGTCGAGCTCAACATGGACATGCTCATGCAGCTGTGCCTTGCACACATCGCGGAGGTGTTCGACACGATCACAGGCGGAGCTTTCGTTCAGCAATTCCCCTCTGTCATTACACATTGAGGCTACGACCAGCGTCGAAGTGAGACAGAGAACCCACCTCTTTATTTCCCGCCCCACTTCCAAGCTCAATGAGTTCATCTCTCGCCGATTCCCTGCGCACTGCGCATCGTGCGCGCATCCCGGAGGGTGTCATGTCTGTATGCGACGCCCGGGACCGCGCAGTTGTGGAGAACATCATTACGCTGGTCGGGGAGGTCGCGGGCCTTAACATTGCCCATGCGGCGCTGGTGCGAGAAAAGCAGACCTACATCGTAACAATGCCCCTCCCACCAGACGCCGAGATATCCCTTGCCGACCTCCGACAGGTGGAGTCGTACAGCCCGGCCCGCGTCGTCGACCTCCGCCTCGCACAGCGCAGCAACCACCCAGCAGTCTTGCGGTGCGTCATAGCCGACGAGTCTGCTCCGGTGCTTGTCTCTGAGACCGACGTGCTTCGCGTCACAAAGCGCAAGAGGTGGTGGGACTTTACGCAGAAATCATAAAACACACAAGCACCTCACATTCATAGATTTATATTTCAGCACGCTGCAAAGTAAAAAATGACCCCGGCTGCCGATCGCTACCGACTCTCCGCCGACAATGCCGTATCAGACGGGGTCTACGTCTTTGTCATAGAAACCTTTGTATTCCAGCTTCTCGCCGTAGGTGTGGCTGTCAACGACGGGGTCCCAGTGCTGCCAGGCGCGGTCCTGGCGGTCTTCTTCGTGGCCTGGCTATGCATGGTCGTGGTGCTCATGGCCGTGCGCCTCGGCTTCCCGAAGCGCACGGTGGGCCCGTTCAAGAGCAGCCCCCCGTGTGTGATAATGTCCCTGCTCCAGGCTGCAACCCACCACGTATTGGCAGCCTTCTGCAACCTTGTCGTCGTCGCTGTGCTGACACTCTCCTACACTGGAAGCCTATCAGCCCAGTATTTTTCTGTCATATTCCGAGCCCGCCCGGGCCAGCCTGAACTGTGGTATCTCTCCCGCGCCGGTATCATGGCTGTGCTTGCCGTGAGTTTTGTGATCGTGGGCTGCCTGCTCTCAGTTTTCTCGTTCCTCCGCGAATATGTTCCCGGCAAGGAGAAGATGCGCGCACACTTTATGGGATTCGTAAACGCCTACATCTTCTTCAACATCGCCATCATGTTCCTGATGCAGAACACCATAGAACGTGTCTGTAAAGACCTCGGGGAGACGTGCGACCTCACCCAATTTCAGGAGGAGACCGCATTTGACTTTCTCAATTACATCCTCTTTGCGTCGGCATTGATCCTCGTCATGATTCTGGACTTTATGGCGGACCTGGGATACTCGGCTACACGCGACAACGATAAGAAAGCCTCTGCTCTCATTGGGGTGTACGTCGGCTCGCGCGTCATCTTATGCGGCCTCGTGTGGGTGCTCTATGTGTTTAGCGAGCCATTGGACGAAATTCTCGGCAACGCCGCCCTCCCCGTGTTTCCTCTTTGGTTCCGCATCATGCACGCGTGTGTGCACAGTTTCTCACTGGTGCTGGAGGCCCTCACCGCATTTTCGCGCAGGAGAGGCACACCCAACGCAAATGTATCTACCATAGAAGAGGACACAAGACAACATGCCGTGGGGTTTGCAGGGTCAGAGCTAGACGCGTCGGGCAGTGTGTTCTCTGACTCGAAGCAGATGGCCCGGGCTCGCCCCCGGATCTTCTTCAAACGCGGACTGACCTCGAACAAAAAGTCAAAGTGAGGCACCCCCCCGCAGACGCAGCACAAGATGCAGGGTGCTCTCCTTCTGGATATTGTAGTCGGCGAGGGTGCGGTCATCATCCAGTTGCTTTCCTGCAAAAATGAGGCGCTGCTGGTCAGGGGGGATGCCCTCCTTGTCTTGTATCTTAGACTTGATCATGTCGATCGTGTCGGTGCTTTCCACTTCTAGCGTGATTGTCTTTCCCGTCAGTGTCTTGACAAAAATCTGCATTACAGACCCTAAAACGAACTTAAATACACCGACTCGAAACCCTCAACCCAGGTGTCTGTGTATTTTTCACGCAAGTTCCGTAGGTAATTGCCAGTGCCGAGGATCCCTCGGAGGTTGATTTCAGGCTCGTGACGACCTATCTTCCCGTGATCGGTCTTATCCTGCGCGCGCTCGGACTTATCGCAGTGCTTGAGGGGGGGCATGTGTTTGGTATCGGCGCAGCCGCGCTCGCGTGTGGGGGGGGTGCGGTATGCTACTGGGATGCTCACTGGAACCGCGGCTCGCGCCTCTGTGTCGTTTGCGGCGGCCTCGTCCCCGTGTGCGGAACAATGCTTTTTGCGCGGATTCTCGTGAGCAACGAGGCGCGCCCTACATGCATGGGGATGGAGGGGTTCGTCCTCTCCTGGGTGTTTGACATTGCGTGGTCGGTAGCGTCCAGCTTCCACCTCGTCGCCGCAGTGTGGCAGCCAGTGTACACACACCGACACCTCCCCCTCCTCTGGACACTCCTGGCCGTGGCCAAAGTGTGGGCGCTGTGCGAGCCACTCTCGGTCTATCAGATACCGGCGCGGGCGACCCTCTACTACATTACCTGCATGCTTTACCTGTATTCAGCACCCTTCCTCCCTGCCCTCGACCGCAACGCACATCGCGCCGTGACCCCGCACCTGGGATTGCACCTCCTCGTCGTTCAGCCATACGTCCTCGCAGCATCCGTTGCCGTATTCGCCTGTGTGCTCGCCCGCCTGTACACCACTGGCGTTGGTCTCCTTCCCGGTCTCACCCCCGCTGCAGAGCGGTCGCTGACCGAGCGCTCAAAGAGCGCATCACGGCCCGCGGCATCCAGCGCCACTGAAGACAGCGCACTGGAGCAACTGCGTCAGGCAAAGGCACAGAATCAGGCCGTGTGAGTGTGTAATATCCATGGCGACAGAGGAGTACCATTTCC
>TARA_B110001450_G_scaffold252310_3_pt1 | contig 25274 bp, 21 predicted proteins | sample TARA_B110001450 | Tara Oceans TARA_B110001450 (sample SAMEA4396538) | marine metagenome | biome: Polar Biome; feature: [SRF] surface water layer (ENVO:00010504); material: water (ENVO:00002006), including particulate matter (ENVO:01000060) such as... | depth 5 m | reverse complement strand
GTTCAAGATGAAATTAAAGAAATTGAAAGATTTGTGGAAAGTGAAAAAACCAAAATATTGTAAAACAATTAAAAGATGGAAAAAAAAATAAATTATTATAATTAATTAGAATATTATAATAATTAATTATTATATTTTTGCTATTTAACATCAGTAATATTTAAATTAACATTTTTATTAATAGTTTCTTCATCTTTTTCTTTTACTTTTAATTCATTCTGTTTCATTAACAGATTTTTAATTTCGGCCAATTGATTATTCATATTATGACTATTATTAAGTTCAGTTTGCAATTTATTAATTACTACATCTTTTTCTTGAAGTAATTTTGTAAATTGTTGCAGTTGTTCTTGTTGTTTTTGCATAACTTGAACAATTTGTTGATTATTCAATTCAATATTTTGCCCGTTTTGATTAACAACAATTTTACCATTACCATTTTGTTGCTGTGCGGCTGCCATTTTTTTACGTTCTTCTTCTATTTCTTTAATTTGTTTTAAAACATCTGGTTTCATTGATGGATCTCCGGGTTTATAATCAACTAATAATTTTTCTATAGTATTCATGTAAAATTCTTTCATTTCTGGTTCTTTCACAAATTCATCAACAGTTCTAGATGATTTTTTTTGAAACTGATTTTCACCATTCTCTAATAGTTTTTTTTTATCAAAAGTATTATGAATATGTGAAAATACTAAAATTGTTTTTTTTGGTTCTAATTGGACAAATGGCACAGTATAATTTTTAAGAAAAGCTTTTTCTTCAGCTAAAGCAGCGTGTTCTTCGTATTTATGATCTTTTAACAATTCTCGTTTAAATGCAAACGTTCCTGCAGTGGCATGATTGGGACCATATGGACCAAACTGATACATTTTATCAATATGTTTAAAATATATATAGATTTCACTTGAACCGGCACATAAAGCATTTGGATGAGTTTGTAACATATTAACTGCATGAGACACTCTTTGTGTTGGATAATAATCGTCATCATCCATATAAACCAAAATATCACCTTTAGATTTTTTATGCATAATATTTCGTTTTTTACCAAGAGGCATTTTTTCATCATATTCATAATATTTTACTTGGCTAATATCACAAACTAAATCTTTAATTTTATCTGTTCCATCATCAATTATAATCCATTCAAGTTTATCTTTTGGATAATCTTGATGTTCAAAACATTTTATCATAAATGGAATAAACGGACGTCTATTATATGTGGGTGTGCAAATACTAACAAATGGTAACTCTTTTTTATTTTTTTTTTCATTATTATCATTATTGTTATTATTAGTATTTTCATTACTATTTTTATTCTTTTTTTTTCCCATAATATACACTAATTTTGGTATATATATTTATATGTTTTTTACACTAATTATTAATTTATACAATTGATTAAATTTATACATTTTTTTTAAGTGAATTTATAATTTTATATATTATAATTAATGCTAAAATACCACTCATAATACCAGTAGTACTTGGGTGCAAACTTTTAGCAGATGATACAATAACACTAACACAAAATAATATTGTTAATAGATTTCCGTGACTTTTCAAAATATCAAAAAATTCTTTTGGATTACTGAATGGAATATAGAACATATTAAATATAATACTGAAACTTATATATATAGTTGAAAGAACAGTACTAGTTAATCCGATTGCAAAAAAAGATAATATGAACATTATAATAACTATAACGAAAAAGAGTATATTTTTTATAATATTTAAAATTTTTTCACCTAAGTTTATATCACCAGATAATGGATAAAATAATTTTGGTGGAAACATATTATAATAATCTGTATCGAGATTGCATTTATCCAAATGTTTTTTTAAAAATTTACTGGGTAATATAGTACATAATAATGATATAGGCATCCCTAACATAGATGTTATGGTCGTTGCTATAATTATTATACCCATAAGAATTAGTAGCGGGCCACCAGCTAAACCTGGACTTTGAATCAAAAAACCAACCAATGGAAAAATTAATCCGGACAATAATAAAAATACTATATTGCTGAGTATCGGATTGACTTTAATAGTTTTTTGATATTTTTCTGATAGCAATTTGAAAATTCCATTTAAAACAATTCTACAAATAATAATTGGAAATAAAAAGAAAAAACTAAAAGCTTTAAATGGCATTCTAAATAATTTACTAGTGATATTTTCTTCGGCATAATCTGCAATATTGTATGGAAATGGTTTTCTATTATTTTCACTATCAAAATTAACGGTAATACATTTTGCACCATTTGATTTATATTCACTATAATTACTAATTATACCATAATCATTTGAACCACCTTTCATTGATTTTTTACCACCACTTTGACTACGTTTACAAGCTTGATAAGGATAGTTACATATATTATTAGGAAAAATATAATCAACTAAACTAATTTCATTACTTTCTCCAGCATTTTGACATTTGCTTTTATAATAAATACATTGTTTTGATTCGCCATATCTTAACCAAAACTCGTAACACGTCCCAATAATAGCGGTAACTAATAATGTTACAATAGATATGAAAATTAATTTAAAAAATTGAGCAATTTTGTTAGGATCTGATACTAATGAATCGTACATTTTAGATACAGGATTAGAGTGACATATTGCATATGATAAATCAGCGTTATTTGGATCCATAAATTTTAAACCAATGTTATGTTTATCGTTTCCTGTATATGTTTTACAATTTGTATCTATTGGTGCTTTGCAACATCCTTCACCTTCTTCCCCCAATGTTTCTTTAAAAGATGTATCATTACACCATGGTATATTTTCAAAACTTATACCCATAGATTCATAATATGAATTATTAGTTAGATTATATGTTCTTGGACAATTGTCTTTGGTTATACCATCAATCATTGCGGATCTTAAAATAGGCATTATAACTGTTAATATATATAATTATAATAATTTAAATATTTCCACTAAATTATAATTACATGAATTCGTCGTTTAAAAGTAATAAATTTATAAGTAATGAAAAATACTATGATTTTAGAGATGTATTAATATTACCACGACATTCTGAAATAAACAGTCGAAAATTAGTGAATTTAGAGAGAAAAATCACATTTAAAAATGGTGTTATTTGGAAAGGAATTCCTATTATAGCAGCAAATATGACTACTACCGGAACCCTTGACGTGTATAAAATACTTTCTAAACATAAGATAATTACCGCTTTTAATAAATTTTATAAATTAGAAGATCTTCAAAAATATAATGAAATAAATTATGATAATTTGGATCCAAATTATTTTATGATATCAACTGGTATAAGTGATCCAGATTATACTAATTTAGTAAATATATTAGATAATTTTGAATGTAAATTTATTTGTATAGACATTGCAAACGGATATATAAATGATTTTGTAAATTATTGTAAAAAAATTAGAGAGAAATATCCAGATAAAATAATTGTTGCGGGAAATGTTGTAACAAAAATGGGAGTAGAATCATTGATAAATGTTGGTGTAGATATAGTAAAATGTGGCATTGGGCCAGGATCGGCGTGCACAACCAGAATTCAAACCGGTATAGGTATGCCACAATTTAGTTGTGTTTTGGAATGTGCAGAATTTGCAAAAATACATGACGCATATATTATAAGTGATGGTGGGATTACTTGTCCGGGCGACGTATCTAAAGCATTTGGTGGAGGAGCCGATTTTGTAATGGTCGGCGGAATATTTGCTGGACATGATGAAAATCCAGGCGAATTAATTGAAGAAAATGGTAAACAATATAAATTCTTTTATGGAATGAGTTCAAGTTATGCAATGAAAAATAATTATGCTGCAAATAATAATTCTGAATATAGATCATGTGAAGGACGCGAACTTAAAATATTATATAAAGGAAAATTGGATAATACTGTGCAAAATTATTTGGGAGGCATAAGAAGTACTTGTACATATACTAATTCAAGAAATATAGAAGATTTGAATAATAATTGTAAATTTATATTAGTGAATAATCAATATAATATGAATTTAGTTAATAGTAAATAATTAGTGCGAATAATATTATTTTATAATCATAATATAATTATGAATATCATACCATTATATTTTTTATTAATACCTATTATTATATATCTAGTTTTAACTACTCCTATAAAAATTTATGATAAACAATGGTTTATTAAATTAATACTGATATACTGTGGTTTAATATCTATGATTATTAGTTTAATTTTTAATAATGTATTTAATAATAAATATGTTTTTCCAATTTTATTATTTTTAAATATTTTTATTTTAATATATGTTACATTTGTAAATAAATCTAATTATTATACTTTGATACCGTTGATAGGCATTTTATATATGTTCTTTACATTTAACTATAAAGATTTCGAATTAAAAAATGGTATACTTATTAAACCAAATAAAACCTGGATTTATTCATATATTATAATTTTATGTTTGTATTTTTTATTATGTAATTTTAAGGATAAATTTTATTTTATAATATTAGTTTTATATCCATTAATATTTCCACTAAATGAATATTTTATACATAGAATTTTTACTTTATCAATTAGTGGTGCTATTTATTGGAAATACAAACATTTATTTTAATCAATATAATATGAATTTAGTTAATAGTAAATAATTAGTACGAATAATATTATTTTATAAATATAATATAATATTATTATGAAATTAAATATAAATTTTATTAAAAATATAGGTAAAACACTGATAATAGGATTTATAATTATTTATTGTATTTATATTTTATATTTTTTTAATAGTAATTTAGTCGAGGGTTTTTCTAAAACATTTGATTGTTCTTTTTGTGAAATGAAACCAACAAGTGGAAACTGTTTTAATATTAAAAATATAAATATTGCAAATAATAATGTGGAATATACAGATTCTAGTTATATATTTTGTCCTTGGGACCAAAATTGTCCAAATTTATCAAATAATAAAGGAATAAATGAAATAACATGTTGTTCGGGAAGTAATTTTTATAATACTAATAATTTAAAATATGCAGATGTCTCTATTGTAAATGATAGTTTAAATAAATGTTTTCCAGATTTTAGCAACAATGGTTATTGTTTAGATTTATCCAATAGTGTAAATAGTAATTTTACAGGAATGGTATTTAAAAATGTAATAAAAAATAGTAACATATTATTAGATAATAATCTAACTATTCCAGAAATATTAAATTATCAGAATTCTTTAGAATTAAAAAATAATGTATCGAAAACAGACTTAGAAAGTTTAAATAATGAATTAAAGCAATTAGATTTAAATAATGATACTGATAAAAATAGAAAAAAACAAATTCAAGAAGATTTAGTTGCGAATTATTTTAAATCTAAAATTTTAGATGAAATCTTTAATTATAAATTATTAGATAAATCGTTAACTATGATAGGTAATAACAATCAATATATTTTAAATAAAAATGAATTTTTGGATTGTTTTGGTAATAAAAAAACAATAAACACAGCAAAATTCAGTGAAGCGCAAAAAAAACAATTTATCAACAAAGATTATTTTGATATAGCAGAAGATGCTTCATATACGACTATGCAAGATACTACCCAACGGCTTTATCCGAATCAACAAGATTTAGAAATGGAATTAAAAAATTTAGAGCAAATTCCACCGGGTGGTAATGTTCCAACTAGTGTTATAAATCAATATTTGAGAGCCATAAACAGTTTTTATGAAAAACAAATGGATAATATGATGGGACCAAAAACACATACAGTAAATCAGCAATTGGTATTTGACAATAATACATTAGATATGAAAACTAAATCCAATACATTTTTTGTATATGATAATTCATATAATAATACATATGATTGTCAACCAGGTATAACAAATGATAAAAATTTTAAATATTGTGGTCCGGAAGCATATTATCAAGATATGAAATTTTAAAGAAGAGGTAATGGATATACAAATTCTTCTTTTAAATTATTTAATTTAGGTGGTTCATATCCTGGAACACATTGATATTTACTAAAATCAGTGCATCCTTTAGTTCTTAAATAATCTTCATCAATAAGACAATTTCCGGTAAATGTTTTAGGATCTTCCCATAGAATATGCATTACTGCATCTGATATTATTTCGGGTTTGCGCCAAGATTTTTTATTACCTAAATTGTTATTAATTAAAGCAAAACTTTCTATTGGTGTCATTGGCCATAACGTATTTGCCGCAACGCCTGATCCTCCAACTTCTTGTGCAATACCAAGTGCTGTTATTGACATACCTAATTTACTTGTCATATATGCAGTCATACCCTTTATTTTATTAGCATTAGTTATATAATTAATATATTCTGACGTGAATGGTGGGGATTGCATAATAATGTGTCTCCAGTTATTTTTTAGCATGTGGGGTAAGCACAATTGTGATAATGTATATGCTGCTCTAGAGTTTACATTATTAACTAGGTCATATTTTTCAACAGGAGTTTCTAACATATTTTTCCACCATAATGCACCTGCATTATTTATTAAAATATCTATTTTACCAAAGCTTTCCATTGTTGTACTAACCAATTTTTCTAATGATTTATTATCTCGAACATCAATTTGATATGGTAAAACAGTACACCCATATTCTCGTATTTCATTAGATACAGAATGTATTGTTCCTGGTAATTGTCCCGTATGTTTTATAGATTTACCCGCAACTACAATATTACAACCATTTTTTGCGAGAGTTAATGCAATATGTCTACCTATACCTCTAGTTGCCCCTGTTATAATAGCTACTTTATTTTTCAGCATAATAATATATATACAATGATTTCGTTTATATATTATTTTTTATTTCAATTTTATTTTTTGTATAAATAATGTTTGAATCTAAGCTCTGGTTGTACGTCTTCTTAATGTTCTTCTTATAGTTCTTCTTGTTGTTCTTCTTTTTGATTTAGTTTTTTTATTTGTTTGGTATTTACTTAATAATTTTGAATTTATTGTTTCCATCGTTTTTGATTGTTTGTTTGTTATTTTTGTAATATTTTTAGTATATTTTTTATTTGTTATTAATTCTTTATAATTTTCTTGTATTTTTTTGAAATTATTTTTAAAAAATTCTCTATATGGTTTATCAGTAATATTCATATTCATTAAACTGATAGCTTTATAATCCGGAACAGTTTTTAGTTTAACTTTAGAATCGCTTCTTTTACTTAGAGATCTTGATTTTGATCTAGATCTTGATTTAGATATTGATATTGATTTTGATTTTGATATTGATTTTTTTGACAATGTTCTTGGACGTCTATTTGGTTCAGATAATGCTTTTTGATTTATTTTATTATCTTTAACTAATTCGTCCGATAAATTTTCATTTATTGTTACTGTTTTATTAAATATTTTTTCTAATTTTTCTTTTGATAAATTAGCGAATTCTTTAACAAGAACTTTTTCCACTAATTTTGCAAAATTTTTTGTATTTATACTGCTATCGGATTTGGCTCTTTTAGATAATGATTTTGATCTTGAATTTGATCTTTTTAAACTTAATGATTTGGCTTTTTTAGATGAACCTTTTGCTTTTCTCAATGTTCGTTTCTTTCTTTTTCTTTTACCTTCTCCTTCTTCAAAATATTTTGTAAGCTTATCTAATGTAACTTCATAATCACATTCATACATAATCGCTGCTTTTAAATTTGGAACCTCATTTTCTTTTAGTTGTTCTTTTAAATTATCAAATTTTTTCTTTAACAATTGTATTGTTTTCTCTCCTCTATCATGGAATGTTTGCAGACGTTCTGGGGTTAATCCATTTTCCAGAGGTATTCTAGTCATAAAATATCTAACAAAATCATTACATATACCATCAATAGTAGTAATTTCACTACTCTCTATTTTTGGTTTTATTGAATCATGCCAATCAGTTCTCATATTAGGACTAATATTATAATCAAACGCAACACCAAGATCATCGTCCTTATTTTCGGGTAGATCTGATTTCGGTTTTAAAAGATTGATGAATTTATTACATTTATATTTATGATTTAATTCTTTTTCTTCGGGTATTATTGATGAATCATTAAATTGTTCAACAAATCCAGATGTTATTTTTTCATCTTTTTTAGAAGGATTTACTGGATCATATTTTTGAATAGTAGTTGCTTGACTTGGATTAATATCCAAAGTCATAATAAAATGTTCACATGTTTGCGAATGAATTGTTACCCATCTTTCAACCATACCAAGAACACAACTTTTACTACCTGCTCCATGAGCATTAAAAACTTCATTGAAATAATATAACATAAATGTGTGCAAATATAATTTCGGACCTGAAAACAATAAAATAATTGATAAGAAAACCATCGATAACCAAAACCATTGACCCGGTTCACCATTTCTTAGAGGTTCGTGAACCGACACTAATATATCTACAAATTCTTGATTAATACATTGATCTAAATCTGATTTTAATTTAGTTTTTTCTGCATCATTATATTCTAATCTAGAAGCAATAAACGTTGTTAAATTTTTAGCCATATTATTTATCAAATATACCTTATTATTAGCAACATCAATTGGTGGTTGGGACTCTAAGTTTGTTCTGATTTCAGAAATTCTGTTTGTAAAGTCTATAAATTCTTCTTCTTCGAATTCTTTTATACCGGTTTTATTTATATGATCATTATAAAAAACTCTTAATTTATTTCTATTATTAATAATAAATTGTGCACGAGCGTGAGTTTCATTTGCGCGATTTTGTAAATCTCCAAAATTAATATGTTCATTGTTAATAGACAGTCCAGTATTCATTGTATTTTCAAAATCTGTATTTTCATTTAATGTTGTATTTCCAAAATCAACTCCTTTAACATCTGCAGCTTGAAATATTGTTCCTATTAAATTACAGTTCACAAAAGATGCGTTTGTTAAATTAACACCACAGAAATTTGTAGAATTTAAATCTGATTTTTCTGAATTTCCTCGAACTTTTGAAATTTGTGTAAAATCAAATCCTTGAAATCCTTCAATGGATTGAAAATTACAAGATTTTATATTTGCACGATAAAATGATGTAGCAGGAACAAATTGATAATGACCAGCATCTATTCCTGTTATTGTAAAATAATCATGTGGTTCGAACTCACTTTGAAAATCTTCAAGATTTATAGATATGTTTCTATATTCACTATATTTCATCTTCAATATATCTCTAGAGGTAGTTCTGGATTCTTTAATTATTTTATGGGCGCCTTTAAATTCATCATCAAATCCAGCAAATCTATCATTAATTTTTCGAGTCACATTTGTTCCAAAAGATGGTACTATACTTTGTTTTAAAAAAATATTACCAAACCAATTAACATTTTCTACGCAAATTGTTCTTGCAGCAAAACTAGATCCTTCTAGATCACAGTAATCAAAATTTGTTCCATATAAATTACAACAAATAAACTCTGATTTTTTCATAGATAATATTCTGCTAGAATCATCCTTATAAATAGAATCAAAATTGAATTTGAAATTTATTAATAAAGATCTATTAAAGATACATTCAAATAATTTACAATTTGCTCTTATAATTGTTGTGTTTATTGGATTATAATAATTACAAAAAACACAAGTATTAAATGTACAATTATTTAAATTACAGTTATCGAATTCTGTAGATGCTGTATTTCCTATATGACATGTATCAAATTTCACATTATTTAATGTACAATTTTTAAAACAACAATCTTCAAATTTACATTCACGAAATACTATTTTATTAAAAGTACATTCACGAAATACTGTTTGTTTAAATCTAATATTAAAAAATAGATGGAATCTGGTTGTACTTGTAAATTCACAATTATTTAACAAATATTTATCAAAATGCGCCGCATTTGCAGGTCCATCAACAATAAATCTATAATTTATGAATTTACAATCTTCATATATCATTTGTGGTTGTATTATATATTGACGATTTTGCACTTTTATCTGACCATTTGGTAGAATTTTATTATTATTATCTGTTAATACTAATGGACTCTTTAATGTTGTCATGTGTTTTCTTAACATTTCCGGATTTATATTTCCGGCATTTCTTGGCATACGACCAGATAATATATTAAAACGCTGATCTCCATTTATAAATTTACATTTACCAATATATGCTCCTATATAAGGATAACTAATATTATTTACACCAAATGTGATAGAGTTTAATGATATATTATGAAATTCACACTCTTCAAACAAACAATTTATTAAACTTGCATGTTCAAAATCAAATCCTTGATTTCTATCAAATCCAGTTTTTAAAGTTCGTAACGTGTTTGATCTTCTCATTAAATTATTATAAATAACAGTACCATGAGTTGCATTAATAAATTTAACTAATTTAAATTTTATTCCAATAAATTTGGTACTTTTAAAACTTACATTTAAAAATAAACAATTATTAATTTCCTTAATAAATTCTCGTTCTGTAGAACCGGAATCAAACCCCAAATTTTTATTTCCAAATTTGCAAAAATAAAAGTATAAATTTTGCAATTTATTTGGTTGATCATAATCGCGCAATAATTCGTTTAAATCGGTTCTATATTTATCTTTTTTTCCCGGGATTGAACATAATATATCACTAATTTCTTTTTGTAAAAAATCAAATGCTAGTTTGTGTTTATATGATTTTGCGATTTTTGTTGAGGCAGTTTTTCTTGCAAATCTTCTTATATCTAATGAGGGCTTGGCAGATTTATATGATTTTGCAATTTTATCAGCAAAAATATTTAAACTTTTATCCAACTGATGTTGTATTGCTTGTTCTTGTTTTAAATGTTTAATTAATAAATTTGTCAATAACTTTGGATTTTCGGTCGGTGGTTTTTCTTCATTCATAATTAATATATTTATATATATAAATATATTAATGTATGGTTATGATCCAATTAATTTAGAAAAAGTTGAAGTAAATTCTTGGATAAATGAATCGTCCGAAAATATACTAATAGTATTAAAAAAAAATAATTCAAAAATTAGTTTTACAAAAAGTAAAAGTTCAAAAAATAGTAAAAAAGCTAAAAATAATACAAATGAAAAAATTTTCTGCTTAAAAAAAAGTTTTCTAAATGTACCAAATATAAATGATATATTTTTGAAATGTATTTTAATAAACGATCAATTAATGAATCATCAAACATATAGTTCTAAATCTAAATATTTCAATATTGGATATTATATCAATAAACCAATATTAATTGACATTAAAGATTTAAAACCATCAGTTTTAAAAAATAATATCTATAAACTAAATATTGTGTCTGACAAAGACGAGTTTATCAATAAAGAATCGTTGATGTTATCACAAATTGGTTTGGCAAGAGCTACAACTGATAAGAAAATTAAAGGTTTACCTAAAGAAGAAGAAGAAAAAAGAAAACTAGAAAAAAAACGTTTACAACAAATAGATAAAAAAAATATGCCATACAAAAAAGAAGTTTATTTTGAAAATATATTAGCAAAAGCTTTAACTGATTATTCATTTCAATGGGATGCACCAGTTAATACATATTTAAGAACAGGAGAAAATTATTTTACAACAGATATATTTAAACAATATTATAAAAGATATGGTCCAACAATAGATACTGCAATAGTAGCTATAAAAAATAAAATAGAAGATTTGGATCGTGCGTTTTTGGAAGCAGCGCCTAGAAATGAATCTGAAAAATCTATATATTACAGAGGCATGACACAACCATTTGTGGGATTAACAAATATAGGAGATACTATAACGGTACAAAATTATATGTCAGTATCATCAACGTTTACAATTGCATTACGTTTTTCTGGTATACCAAAAGGAACAAAATGTTGTTTATATAAAATTATAGCAGACAAGGGAATTCCATATATAGACATGATTACTACTACTAAATATAAACATGAAAAAGAAACACTATTACCAAGAAATTTACAATTCGAATTGGTAAATATTGAATATATTAATTATCCAACACATAAACCAATTTATAAGATACCTATAGGAGTAATAAAAGCAAAAAAAAATTTATCAAACCAATTTAAAATTAAAACTGGGTGTAGATTATTTAATGTAGGAAAACTAGAAGTTTATAAAGATCCTTCATTTATAGATAAAAATTATAAGAAAATAAAACAACCAATTGCAAAAGATGAAAAGGGTAATGATATTAATTTGGATGATGTTATATTAGAAGATTTACAACAAGCAACAGATAAAGTACCGATGACAGGTAAAAGATGTCCAAAAGGATATAAAAGAAATAAAACAACTGGATTATGTGAAATTAATACAAGCAAACAAACAACCAAACGAAAAAGCACAACAAAGGATAAAAAATCGAGTACTGGTAAATTACCAAGATGTCCAAATGGAACACGTCGCAATAAAGTAACTGGAAATTGTGAGACTTTTCCATAATTTATTTTTAATTTTTTGTTAGTTCTAAAAAAAATTGATTTCTAAAATATTTATAAATCAATTGTATCTAACAATAAACACAATGCTTCTTGTTAGAGCATTGTGTTTATTATTAGATAATTAGGTTTAAAAAAAGAAAATAGAAAAATTTATAAAATTTTATTATTTGATAAAAAAAGACAGATTTATTATATTGATATTAATTAATATGAAAAGGAACATTGACATATTATACAATTATAATATGACTTTAATATTTATATCTATTAGCAAAAAATTAAAATTGGATATTAAAAAATCGGTAACGTTTCATAAATCTGTTGTTATCAATGAAGATTTAAAAAAAATATTAAATAATAATCTATCTACAAATCTATTTACTCTTAATATTTAAATCTATTCTAATAAAATTTCCTATAAATTCTAAATAATTTTTATAAACTATTTCTTCAATATACAATAACGCATTATTTTTTAAATTTAAAATTTTCTCGCAATATTTTACTTTATCTAATATTTTTTCAAATTTTTCTTTTTTTTCTTCACTTGATAATGATGTGTCAAATTTATTACTCGTTTGTATACTTGAAATGTCATTCAAATTTTCTAATAATTTAGATCCGTTCGGTCTAGAATTTATTACATTATCTATTTGTTTTAATCTTTTATTTAATTCTTCCGGTCTATAATCCATATTGTTAATATATAAATCTTTTCTATAATTATATAAATTAAGTAAACTATACTCTTCAAACATTTTCACTTCTAATTTAATAATATAATAATAATATTATATTATTATTATAATTTTATTTTTTTATTTTTTATTTTTTATATTTTTTGTAGTTTATTAGAAACACATTTTAAATCGTCGATTTTTTTCTTCTTATTATTTTTGCCTTTATAATCATAAGAACAATTATGTTCTTCGGGTATTATATGATATTTGCAAAAATTTTTCTCACATCTACATGGAAAATTTGTTAATTTTAATTTTCTTTCACATTCATTATATTCACAATAGTTTATTTTGTTATTACTCATGTTCTTTATAATTATTGTTATTTATAAAATAAAATGCAATAATTTTATATTATTTTTATTTAAGGATTAACAAACGGTTCACTCTCTGAGTAGTCATATACAGTCGGTGCAGCAATCCGCGGAGATTGTAAAGCAAACGGCTGAACTCCAAGTAAGTTATCTTGAGTTACTGGAGTAAAAATGAAATTTCCGGTTCCGTCATCTCCATTTAGACCGCTTACCAAATTAGAAAACCTAACATCAGGCACTATTAAATTGAGTATTTTAAAACAAGGAATTATAGATGATGGAATATGAGTCATAGGCATTACTTTGCGTTCAGTAATATAAGGTAATCCGACACCACCATTATTGTTTAGTGTTAAAGTTAATTCATATTCTTTGACTTGAATTGACGCCATTTCTACAGCAGAGAAATCTAATGGAAGAGTTCCGCCAGGAAGTATTATTCCATTTGCTTCTAAATAAGGTCGGATTTCTGCTACACTTGATACTATACCAGTTGCACCACGTCCAGACATACCAGCAGCCTGTCCACCTGGAAGAAGTCCATTGCTAGCATCAAGTAATGTGCAAGAAGAAGCTAGTCCAGCCATCATACCTGATTTACTAGTCATTTTGTACATAGGCGGGAAATGTCTTGGACATACAATTTCAGTTATTCTATTAGATACCTTATTAACTGCGGATATTTCAAATGTTTCGCCCACTGATGTCCAAGAATTTACCGCAGCAAGATTAAGCTGTCCTGGGTTTTCTCCAGAAACACCCCAAATACCATAAGATGTAAATGATGGATCTACTGCATTTAGACTTGCATCATATTTCATTAAATTAGCTAAACCGAGTACAAATACTTTTGGTACGTTATTAGCTCCAAAACCATCGCCTACATCACCTCTCTGTAAATATTGATTTTGGAGTTCTTTTGGTAGAACTACTAAATTGGGTGTTTGCACAAAGAAATGCTTTGCAAATGTCATCGTTTTTGCGACGAGATCGGTTGCTATACCCATAGCAGCGAATGTTTCCATCATAACAATTTGTGCTGCATCTATCTCACCAGAATAGCTCATGACTTTATGTCCAGCGGCGTATACAGGAACACCATCTGAGTTAAGTTCAAATGTAAGTTTTATATCTTCTTTATCAAAAGTTATTCCTGCCTGTGATGAAGACCAGCCAAGCATACCCCGAATTGCATTTGATATGGGATGTCCTGCTGCGGCAGGAAATGGAAATTCAAACGGTCCTTCCCAAACTAAATCCATAATACTATTTGAAGCATCAAAGGCTACAATCTCTGAAGTAAAATTATGCCTCCAATTATGAGCTGATCCTAGGTCAACATTATTTTCATATCCATTAGAGGCAGTAGGCGCAAGTCTAAAACCATAATTGTTTGATGCATCAAAATTACCACTTGGTTCTTGGTTACTTCTTGTTGGCATATACATATCTGCACTATTGTTCCCAATAATATAAAGTTCTGGTCCTACACCTAGGGATTGATTGTCTAAAAACATTTGAACTTGAAATTGTTCTGGGACTATAATACCATTACCAGCAGCACCATCGGCACCAGCAGCACCATCAGCACCAGCAGCACCATCGGCACCAGCAGCACCCGGTATGTTACCATCTGTAATTTGACCTGATGTACTTCCTAAAACTAGATTTGTATCATTTGAGTTTCCCGAGAGATTAAAAGTTGTCGTCATTGTTATATTTATTCTAAATATAAGATTTTTTACAAATAAAATAGTTATTTTATTTGTATTTATATTTTCATTAAATTATTATATGAATTACTACATAATAATTAAATTTAATCAATCGATATCTTTAATTTCGTCTTCGCGCTGTTTTTTTCGGTCTAATATTTCACTTAAACCATGATCATTATCTTTAGGTGGTCCAACCACAACATTTTCCCCATCAAATAATTCTTTTCGCAAATCAGCTGTAGATACATCATCGTTACTACCATCGCCAAATAATAAATTTTTTCCTGGAACGTCCATTCTATCCATATTCACTAAATTTCCGTCTTCATCTATTGTTTGCATTAATTTATTACCAGAAATATTGGCTTTTTTAATATTTTCCTCAATGGCGTTTTTCTTACTATCTTTCACTCGTTTAGCAAATTGTTCTTTTGAAACTTCATCATTTTTCTTTTTTTGCGCCATCAATTCATTTAATTCTTTTTCTAAATATTCTACACGACCAGTTTTATATGCTTCCGGATGAAACGGCATCCACATACCAACTGGTCCAACATATACATCGTGATTTGAGTCTTCTTCTCTTAACATTTTACATTTTAATTCTGCCTCTTCTTGTGATGAAAATACTCCTCTAATCTTAATGCCTCTTGTATTTGTTTGGAAATTATAAAGTTCATTAAATTCGCGTTCGAGTTTTTCTTCCTGGTTGTCAATAAAACTTTTATAATCATCTTCTATTGATGATGTAAATAAATCTGGTTTTTCTTCCTCTACAAATTCCTCCAAATCCTTACTTAATTTATTAAAATCTAGATGATATTTAAAACTTATGAAATTTAAGAATTGTGTATATTTTTCAAGTGATTTTTTTATTTCATAATGTTTTATAAATTTTTCAAAAAAATATAGCTCTTTTTTTTTAATTATATCTTCTGGAGATATAAAACTTAAACAAGCAAATTTTTGTCCAGATATTGGTTTATCTTCATCTAATAAATCTATATAATTTGTATTTTCACCATGTTCTAATTTTGTTTCTTTAGACTCTTTAGACTTTGATTTAGCATTTTTTTTTGTCGACATTTATAATTAAAAATATTAATTATTATTTAAATTCTTATATTTAATTTAATATTAAATAATATAATAATAATTTTTTTCTTTCATATTATTATAAACAATAATGAATTCCGGCATGGGAGAATTAGTAAAAAGAGCTATCAAATATTTAGTTGAAGGTTTAATGGTTGCCATTGTTGCATTTGTTATACCGCAAAAACCGTTAAAATTTGATGAAATCGCCATAATTGCTTTAATGGCGGCCGCAACATTTAGTATTTTAGATACATTTGTTCCATCGATGGGTGCTAGTGCTAGAAGCGGGGCTGGATTTGGAATTGGTGCCAATCTTGTCGGCTTCCCAAAACTTGGTTAGATAATATCACAATAACTTTTAAATATTTTTCATTTAAATTAAAATATTTAAAACTATATAAAGAAAGCATGGTATAAAATGGTATCTTATATAATTTATAAAATATGTTGTGATGAATGCGATTTTATATATGTTGGTTCTACACAAAATTTTACAAGAAGAAAACAACAACATAAAAATAATACAGGATCAAATGATGTAACAAAAAATAGACTAAAACTTTATAAAACGATTAACGAATATAAAGGTTGGGAAAATTGGAGAATGATTAGACTTGAAGAATGTGATTCTTCTATACAAACAAAAAGACAAGCAGAACAAAAAGAAGAAAAATGGAGAGTTAAACTAAATGCCACTTTAAATTTACAAAAAGCATTTAGAAGCAATGAAGAAAAAAAAGAATATAATAAAGAAAAATACAAGGAATGGAACAAAAATAATGAAGATCATAGTAAAATCCAAAGAAAAAATTATAGAGAAGATAATACAGATAAAATAAAACACCAAAAGGCCGAATTTTACGAAAACAATAAAGAAGAAATTCGACAAAAACAATCAATTTACAGAGAACAAAATAAAACTAAAATAAATGAACAAAAAAAAGAATATTATCAGCAAAATAAAGACCAACTTTTAGAACAAGTAACATCATACAGAAAACATAATAAAGAACTAATATCTGATAAAAAAAAGGAAAAGGTAAAATGTTCATGTGGGACAATATTTAGAAAAGAAGACAATGCTCGACATAAACGATCTATCACACATACTAAATGGGTTGTAAACAATCCAGATATACCAGTATGTTTAGAAAAAATTAATTTACACCCTTGAAGATTTAAAATCATTATAACATTTTAATATTCATTATATATAATATGAATATTAAAAAACCTATATTAGGAATATTAGCCACACCTTATATTAGTGATAATTTCAAAAAAAAGTATATTTTTTTGAAAAATAATATTTTAAAAATTTTAAAAGAAAATTCTATAGACCATTTAATTATCCCATATACTTTAAATAAAACACAACTGTCACAATATTTAAAAAATATTGACGGATTATATTTACCAGGAAGTCAATTGGGTAATTTTTATTCTACTACTGAATTTAAAAAACATTTTAAAACTAGCAAATATTTAGTAAAAAAAATAATGAAAATTAATAAAGATAAAAGAATACTTCCTATTTTAGGAATATGTCATGGTTATGAAAATTTAATGTTAATTGGTGAAGATATCAAATTAAGTAAAAACATATTGGATAATTTTTTTTCTACCATTTATGCCGATAATGATTATAAAACTAAGCTAAAACTATCAAAAACTGCAAAAAATAATAAATTTTTAAAAAATAAATTAGTATTTCATAATAATTCTCTCGGAATTACACCTCAAAGATTTAAAAAGACAAAAAAATTAAAACATATATATAACATTTTAGCTACAGGAATCGATAAAGATAACACAATTTTTATAGAGGCTGTAAAATCTATAAAATATCCCTTCTATGGTTTTCAATTTCATCCGGAATTAGCCAATAAAAACTTTTTGCAACCATTTTTTATGGATGTAAAAAAAAGTTTTGCCGAGAGACAAGAAAATATATCACTTGCAAAATCTCTCAAATTTTCTCCAAAAAAAATAAAATATAAAACTTTAAAATGTAAATTATACCAATTGAGTAAAAATAATCATGAGAAATGCCTATTTTATAAAGTTTAGAATCTTATTTTTTTTGTGGTTTCATCTTGCGTTTTTTTATATGTTTTCGTGTTTTTATTTTTCTTATTTTTCCTTTTTTTACTTTTTTTTGTGATTTAGCACATGGTGTCTGTTTTTTTAAATCTTGAGATGGTATATATCTAAAAAAATGAATATTATATTCTATTGAATCTCTCTTTAGATTTCTATCTTTTAATTGTTTATATATTTTCGATTTTTCTGCACGCATATCTTCTAATGTTTTTTGTTTACCATAACAACTTACGCTAAAACGTCTTAATAGTCCCTTTTGTTGTAAGCGATTCTTTAATTGAACTTTGAATAAATATTCTGACATACATAACAATCGATTTTCATCATAATATGGTCTATTTGCATAAATAAAAATTAAATAAAAACTTAACATTGTATCAATAGATGCAATTTTTACTTTTTGTCCATTAATATTGATACTGTTATAACTATGGCAAGCATTTGATTTATAAATAAACGCTATAACATCTTTATTCACATTTATTTCATAATGATCATCAACATATTCCCCGATTGATTTTTTTTTTATTATTACTACTTTATTAAAGCCTTCATGTTGTAATTGTTCTTTTAAAATTGTTGCACTAGAATATGGATCGTCTGATAAAATATCGAAATCAGGTACAGTATCTATTACTTTTCTCTCATGTTTTGGCATATATTTTCCATATAAACTGGCCGCATAGCCTCCAAAAAAAATTAATCCTTGATTAATAAATGAATTTCTAGTTATTTCATAAATTTTATCTCGTTCTTGAACGGACCCATCATAATGTCTTTGAAAATCTTGTTTATAACATACTTCTCCTTTTAATGGATAACTTTTATTTAATAAAATAAGCCGTTTTAATATTTTTTCCCATCTAGTAACATCACCCATTGGTCTAGATAATTCCTGATACATAGCCATTCGTAAATAATTTGGAGGACAATAATTAATGGCATTTATTTTAACTGCCTTTTTTCTTAGATTATTAAAAATATTTTTTTCTAAAAATGTTATATCTGCTATAGGAATAAAATTTACGAACACTTTATATGTTCCTGCATGAACACCTGATTTTGCTTCAACTTCCTCATACCCTTCTTTATAATATATATTTGCTAAATCTTTAGCATATTCAATTGCATATGGTGTGAAAAAATCATAATCTGGTATCTCAATATTACGATTATAAAATCTATATTGTTCAGGTAAAATATTATTAATCGCTGTTCCACCATAACATAATGTTTTTTTTGCTCTTAAAAAAGTTTCTAATATAGTTATTATATTTTTAATGTCATCTGATTGAACCATTTTTTTACCAACTATAGTGGTAGCATTATCAACCGCATCTCTCAATATTTTTAATTCTTTTTCTTCAAATGATTTATATTCCATTATATATTAACTGATAAAATTAATATATAATATAAAATTAATTCCTTAATTGTTTAATTGGTTAACGGTAATTTTGAATAATCTATATCTCTACATTATTCCCTATTTAAAGAGGTTTATCATAACCGACAGCTGATTCATCTGGTCATAAAGTATTTACTTGTGTAGAAACACCAGTTAATACTCCAGATATTGCTTCAGTTGGTATTTGAACAATTTCTCGGCCTTCAATTGATTCAATAGGTGGTGGTAAATCTCTTCTTAAATTGGGTGGTTTTAGAATAAATGAATACCCTCCTTTTTCTTTAAAGAATTGATTATATGCATTTAAATTAGTATCATAATTTTGAAATTTCATTGCGATAAATTGACATCCGTTTGAGTATGGTAATATAAAATCATAATTATCTAAATTATTATTTATGTTTGGTAATACCATTACCATATGTCTTTTAACTTCGTCTATTAATAAATCATTTTTTTTACCGAATGCTACTAATTGATCATATCTATATAATTTTAAATAACTTGACCCAGATTTTATATTAACATAATTTTTCAATTTTGTATTATTTAATAATGTATCATTATTTGGATTTGTAGATACCATAATAATAAATTTTCTTGAAAATTTCTTTATAGGTTCCATAAATATAGCATCTGGTTTGTTATCATTATACTTAAAATCCGTTACTAAATACCCACTTTGACCCAATTCAATTGGTGGATTTTTGTTTAAATTATTATCAATATAATCAGCTATTTTATTAAATATTGTTTTATTTTCGCTCATTATTCTTAAATGTAAAAACATTGGATCATTAGCACATGCTGTTTCAGAATTGTTACAACTCATTTGATTAATTGTATCAAAAACATCTGTTAAATTTAAATAATTATAAGTTTCTTTTATTGAATTATTATTGGCAGTTGATGCTGCTACTATAGGTTCATTATTATATGAATATATTTCAAAGTCTAAACATCTAGCGCCTACTTTTATACATTTTTCTAAAGCACACATATTTACAAAATTATTTTTATATCCATCACCACAACAACAATTGTATGCTGTTTTAATATTATAATTTCTTAATAATGAATTTAATGAATTATCATATTTATCTTTAATACTCGGTTGAACTTGATCCGTCGTTTTCATAAATGATTTACCTATAGGGCCTGGATATAATATATCTAATTTGGCACAACTTCTTTGTTTTAAACTTAATCTATCATATACCCAACTTAATAATGCAAATAATATAAAAAATACTATACTTAATGTTATTAATAAATATTGTGACGGATTTTTTAATTTTTCCAGCATATCTTTTCCCATTTCCAATCCTTTATTTAATAATTTATTTTGTGGTTCAGTTGCCATCTATATATTATAATATAAATATATTTTAATTAAATTACTATATTTATTACATAAATATAAATATATTTATTATTATAAATATTTATATATAATGGCTGGAGGATTATTAAATTTAATAGCAATTGGAAATCAAAATATTATATTGAATGGTAATCCAACAAAAAGTTTTTTCAAATTTAAACATGTCAAATATACCAATTTTGGTTTACAAAAATATAGAATTGATCAAACTGGTCAAACTAATTTGACCATGAACCAAGACTCTAAATTTAGTTTTAAAATTTCACGTTATGGAGATTTATTGATGGATACTTATTTAGTTCTTAATTTACCAAATATTTGGAGTCCTATATTCCAATATAATAATAATGGTACAAATGAATTTAGACCATATGAATTTAAATGGATAAAAAATATTGGTACACAATTAATAAAAGAAATAACATTTACTATTGGAGGACATATTATTCAGAAATTTTCAGGCAATTATATTCAAAATGTAGTAGATAGAGATTTCGATAGTAATAAAAAAGAATTATTTAATATCATGACTGGAAATATTAAAGAATTAAATGATCCAGCTAATTATAATAATAGATCAAATAATTATCCTAATGCATGGAAAATTAATGATTTAAGTTCTAATTCTGTTGAACCATCAATTGGATCACAACAATTATATATACCGATAAATTCATGGTTTTCTTTATCATCTACTATGGCATTACCGTTAATATGTTTACAATATAGTGAATTAGCTATAAATTTTACATTAAGACCTATAGTAGAATTATTTACAATTAAAGATATATTATATGATAAAAACATAACAAATTATGATGACATTCCGCATATTCAAGCATCACAAAACATAAATGAAGCATATGGATTTCATAGATTTATTAATGCGCCTCCAAATACAACTATTACTGATTCACCAGCTATTTATCCCGATAAAAGAATTAATTGGAATTCAGATATTCATTTAATAACAAATCAATGTTTTTTAGATACTCAAGAAAGAGATTTATTTGCAAAAAATACACAAAACTATTTAATTAAAGAAGTATATGAACACTCATTTGAAAAAATAAATAAAGCCAGCAAAGTTAAATTAGAATCCAATGGATTAGTTTCTAGTTGGATGTGGTATTTTCAAAGAAATGATGTTAAATCGAGAAATGAATGGTCTAATTATAGCAATTGGCTATATGAAGATATTTTGCCAAATACTTTACAAGAATTAAAAGTTAACAATAACAAAATTTATTATTCACAAAATAATAATTATTCAATAAATGACACATCAAAAAATATATATATAACGGGTTATGAACCAGATATATATAATCAATCTAATACTAAAGAAATTATGAAAGATTTCGCAATTATATGTGATGGTAAATATAGAGAGAATTCATTACCGTCTGGTGTTTATAATAAAATAGAAAAATACACTAGAACCGCCGGAAATTCTAAAACAGGATTATATTGTTATAATTTTTGCTTATCAACTGACCCATTTAAATTTCAACCCAATGGTGCGTTTAATACAAATAAATTCAAAAATATTGAATTAGAATACAATAATCATTCAAATCCGCCGATTGATTTTTCTAATGTCCAATTTAATACAATTTGTGATCCTAATACAGGCGAAATAATAGCAACTACAAAAGATCCTACGAATATTTATAAATATAATTATAATTTATATATTATGGAAGAGAGATATAATATATTACAATTTCAATCGGGAACTGCTGATTTGGTATATTCACGTTAAAAAATCAAAATTACAGGAGAAAAATAGTAATGGACGGGTTTATAGGGAGAGTTGAAGAATTAGGAGCGGCAATAATTATTTGAAATATTAATAATCCATTATTTTTATATTAATTATTCATCATTTTTATATTATTAAATTATTTAATAATTTTTTTGGGCACCCCATACCTTTGCAGGTATAGTCTTGACCGGAGATCTGGTACATCCAGCTACAGTTGAGCTCACAGGGAATTACTGGTTATCATCCACCCTTATATAGGCTTCAGATATCCCTTTCCTAATTCAAACCTCTAGAAAAGCAAGTTCAAACTCGGACTAGGCAGTAACCGGGCTAAGGTCTTCGCGGTAGCTAATCGCAAACCGTAATTCCCCCGTCAATAGCTGTCTTCACTCCGATACCCAAGACTTGATCGTTAAATCAAGCCCTTCCAACACCGCTTACCCAATGACGTCATGGCAAAGGATTTACGGCTGGGTATATATTATATTATAGCGGGATCCACCCGCTTCTTGTTAAAGCATGTTATTATTTAAAGGTACTATTTATTTTAAAATAAATTAGAGATCAATTTTTTTTAGAACTAACAAAAAATAAAAAATTAAGATTACAGGAGAAAAATAGTAATGAACGGGTTTATAGGGAGAGTTGAAGAATAAGGAGCGGCTATAATTATTTGAAATATTAAAATTTATTAATTTAAATATCATTGTCTTAAAATTTATTAATTGATGCATCTGGTGGGAAACCTCCATACCAGGGCAGGCATGGTCTTGACCGGAGATCTGGTACATCCAGCTACAGTTGAGCTCACAGGGAATTATTGGTTATCATCCACCCTATAGTAGGCTTCAGATATCCCTTTCCTAGTTCGAACTCCTGAAAAGCAAGTTCAAAGTCGGATTGAGTAGTAACCGGGCTAAGGTCCTCGCATTGGCCAAATGCAAGCCATAATCCCCCCGTCGATAGCTGTCTTCACTCCGATACCCTAACATTACCAATCCAATAGGCAAACGGCTCCGTGACATTTGCACTAATGAGTTGGCCGAGATCTTGGGGAGCATTCCACAATCGGCGCTTGCCCAAATCTCTTTTAATATAATTTATCATAATAATTTGGTATTCCAGAATCGTCTACCAAAATAAATTTTGTTTTATGAAAGTTATTTAAAATATATGTTATAAATAATTTTCCAACACCTTTTTTGTCATAATGTTTTTTTTTTGCTAATAAAAGAATTTTATATAAATTAATAAATTTAAATTTATAATAAACCAGAATTCCACTAATATTATCCATATTATTAGATGATATATCATCCATCAACAATAAATATTTTTTTTTATTTTTATAATTAAAAACTTTATTTAAATACCACATATCAAATTCCCCAGGACCTATCCACCCATCCCAAAAATTAGCATCTAATTTTTCTCGATAATTAAAATCCAAATTCTCTATATTTGTAATATACATAATATATATATATGAGAACTTCAAGAAAGAAAAGTTACAAAAAAAAAAAATTAAAAAGTCAGAAACGTAATAAAAGAAAAAATTTGAAAAGTAAAAAATATAGACAATCTGGAATTAAAATAAAAAAAACTCCAAAAAAAAAAATAACACATGGGACCACGTTTGTTCAAATACAAAAAAATAAATTTCATAAATGTCAAAATGATAACTGTTCAATTTGTTTAACGGAATTAAGAGTTATAAATAAACATTCAATACAAAATAAAAATTTAGATAAATTATTAAATGCATCTCCTAAAGATAAATTACAAAATAGACAATCAAAAATATCAGTTATGAATTTTATAAATAAATTGCCCATAAGAAAATTGCAATGTGGACATTGTTTTCATGAACAATGTATTAATGTTTGGCTAGAATCAAAAAATACTTGCCCTATATGTAGAAGCGTAGTAAGAAAAGAGACTTATAGTGATTATTTAGACGATTTATTAGATGGTGATAATCATTCGCAAGGTGATGAATATTTACAACAATATCAATCTCCTATATCTAGATCAAATTCTAGATCAAATTCTAGATCAAGATCAATATCTCCCAGAACAATAGCACGTGAAAGATTTAGAGAATATGTAAATTCAGGCATGACTATAGACGAAATACCAGATGATGTTGTAGAAGGGTTTTATAGACAATATTAAATTATTGCTTTCTTTTTGATTTTTTTCTTTATGTATATTATATTAATATAAATGAATTATTCAAATAATTATAAGAAAAAAAATATAAAAAAAAATATAAAAAAAAATA
>TARA_B110001450_G_scaffold218812_1_pt1 | contig 25468 bp, 24 predicted proteins | sample TARA_B110001450 | Tara Oceans TARA_B110001450 (sample SAMEA4396538) | marine metagenome | biome: Polar Biome; feature: [SRF] surface water layer (ENVO:00010504); material: water (ENVO:00002006), including particulate matter (ENVO:01000060) such as... | depth 5 m | reverse complement strand
AATCGCGGCAGGCGTAGAAATGAGGTGTTTGCCATGAGCTCAGACATCGTCATTGTTGATTATGGTGTTGGAAATTTGTTCAGCGTACTTAGAGCATTTGAGTACTGCGGTGCAAATGTCGAAATTTCGAATAATCCGGCGGTTATTTTGGCTGCTCCGCGGTTAGTTCTACCCGGTGTTGGTGCATTCGCAGACGGTATGAATAGCCTCATTTCGTGTGGGCTGGACAAAATTATTATTGCTTACGCCAATACAGGAAAACCTTTGCTTGGCATTTGTCTGGGGATGCAAATGCTTGCAACCTCCAGTCAGGAGTTTGGCAAAAATCAGGGATTGGACATCATTTCTGGCCAAGTAAGATCGATCTCACGAACAAGCCTCGACGGCAAAAAACTGTACAAGGTGCCCAATGTGGGTTGGGCTGATTTACATCATAAGGATCATGAAACATCATGGAAAAGTTCGGTTTTAGATGGTCTGGTGCCTGGCGATGCGGTTTACCTTACCCATTCATTCGCTGTGACACCTTCTGATTCGTCGCAGCGTCTAGCGTATTGCATATACAATGGTGAAGAAGTTACGACAGCTATACGCAAAGATAATGTTTATGGTGTTCAATTCCATCCAGAAAAGAGTGGTCCTGTGGGCTTACAGATAATTAAGAATTTTGTAATGCTTCGTTAGTTGGCGAGATAAGGATAACATTATGAAAGTATTACATTTAGCTAGTTTTAGTGGGAATATTGGTGACAATGCGAATCACTCCGGATTTCGCCCTTGGTTTGAGCGTATATCGGGCTGTTTAGTAGACTGGACAGATTTGGAAATTCGGGAGTTCTATTGGAAGGAGAAAAAATTTGACGAATCTTTCGTCAAGTTAGTATCTAGCTTTGACCTGTTGGTAATCGGGGGGGGCAATTATTTTGAACTTTGGGTTGAACACTCAGCAACAGGGACATCGATCGACATACCTTTGGATATCTTTTCGCAAATAAATGTTCCCATTTTTTTCAATGCCTTGGGTTGTGATGAAGGCCAAGGAGTGTCAGAAAACACCCTCGAGAAATTCACCAGTTTCCTAGATATCCTAGTTGGGAGCCCTCAGTACTTGGTGTCCGTCAGAAATGATGGTTCCAAAAAGACACTTCGTAAGCATGTCGGGATTGCACTGTCAGATAAGGTATATTCAGTACCTGATGCAGGGTTTTTCGTAGATTTTGAAGAAATTGGTGCGCGTTATTTAAGGCCATCGACGAAGAGAGTGGGGATAAACCTAGCAACTGACATGGCAGATATTCGCTTTGGAAAATTCGGTGGTAAGGATGGCTGCGATAATTTTTGTGATGAATTTGCAAAAATGCTTGATTTGATTGCAGATGAAGACTTGAATATCCATTATATATTCTTCCCGCACATTTACGGTGATTTGGAGATCATAGCTAATGTGATTTCGCGTCTTGGCGATAGATTGCGACGCACACGAGTAACAGTGGCGCCGTATTTAAGTGGGAATGAGGGTTCTAAACATATTTTCGGCTTGTACAGGCAATGCCAGTTGGTTCTCGGTATGCGCTTTCACTCCAGTGTGTGTGCAATGGGTATGGGGGTGCCAGTTATCGGCTTGTGTAATTTTCCTCAGATCGAATATCTATATGAAGAGCTTAATTATACAAGCGGATGTGTTAGCGTAAGAGGGCATGGTTTTTCTGAAGAGTTAATTAGGAAAATACTAGAAACTATCTCTTATGATAATCAGTCTAGTGAGTGTGATCGTATAACTACGGATGTTCTTAAATCCAGGGATTTTTTTGAGCCGGTATTATCAACTTGGTTGATACATAATTCGTTAGTTTGATGACAACAGACTGTAAAAAATATTATTTTCACTCCATTTTCAAAGGTTACGCCGCACGCATTGCGTAAATATTCGGTGAACGCGGGAATGACGCGCTTTACGTTTGCCTACAGTTTTATCGGGCTCGGTCTTTGAGAAAGCCCCTGATTCCATGAGCTTTACAGGCCGATGACAACAAAGTTCAATCACGACAAGCCGCTATCAATTTTCTTTTATTATAACTTTGCGAAACAATAATGATTACTTCTATAAAACGCCTTGTGTACAATTTAACGCCTAAAGTGATTCAGCAACACTACAAATCTTATCGAGATAACAAGTTATTTTACAGAGACAGTCTGCTGATGATTGATTTTTTAAAAAAAATCAATCATCAGAATATTTCAAATATCCCCAAGAATACCGAAGTTTTTTGGATTGTCATTACTCCTTGGATGTACACAGCTGTTCCTTGGTATGCCCTAACAATAGCTTTAATGCTACGTAAAAAAGGGATCAATGTTCATCTGGTATGGGATGATCTCGTTTTTGACGATTTGGCACTTGACCAAGAAAACTCTTCTAATATGCAAAATAAAGCAATAGAAGCTGTTTTGGATATAGTTTCAGGCTTTTTACCCATATTGAGGATTTCACAATTTGAAGAGTGTCCTCTCGACGAAAAAGATCTTAACGAACTCAAGCGACTAGCTGAAGTAGGCACAATTCATAAATTTAAATCATCAATGCCTTCCGATCTTACCAGACAGTATAGTGAGGATTGGTTTTTATCCCAACAACGAAACTTGAGGAAGATAAAGGGATTGTTTAATAAGTATAGCTTTGATAGGATTTTGTTACCAGGAGGTGTTTATGGCAACAGTGGGCTCTATTTTCATTTATGTAGTAATAAAGAAAAGGTTTCAACATACGATTGTGGATTAAGCCGTGCTTTGGTCTGTGTTAACGGAATAACTGGTTACCAAGCTGATGTACCAACATGCCTAAATAGTGATGAGTTTAAAGAGATGTCTTTAACTCAGAAGCAAACTGTTATTGAACTTGCTTCAAGAGAGTTGGCGATGAGAAAGGATGGGGTTGATGCTCACGAAACACAAATTACTCCAGTAAATGGTGGTATTAATATAGCGAGTCCCGATATAGTAATTGCGCTTAATATTGCGTGGGATTTGCCAGCGCTTGGCAAGCATCTGTTTTTTAAAAACGACTTGGACTGGGTGGTAGAAACAGTTAATTTTATTCTTAATGAGACTGATGCGACTGTTGCGGTAAGACAGCATCCTCATGAACGGAGGCATGCTAGCGGCAGAGATTTTAGTTCGGTAATAACTAAAATGTTTGGATCTTCGGAAAGATTCCGTTTTTACACCTGTGATGATCCAGTCAATACATATCAGTTATTAAGTCAATCGTCAATTCTATTACCTTATGTGTCTACAATTGGAATCGAAGGTGCGTTATTTGGACGGACCGTAATAATGGAAGGTGATTCTTATTACTCGAATTTTTCATTTGTCCAGAAAGCCACGTCCAAATCGGACTACTTTGAGCGAATCGGGATAGAATTAAAGCATCCCTCTAAGTTGAGTGAGGATCAAATTGAGGATGCAATGCTAACTTACTACATCACTCAACTTTGTACTGCGGAAGCTACTTATTTCACTCCTCACCCAATTAACTTTATCCAGTGGGTTGGTGAAGATTTTGAGGAGCTGGCAAGAAATCCATCTTTAGAGGTTATAATTACTGCGCTTGCTCAGAGGGTGCCAGTAGCGCTATTAAATCACCGAAAGTATATTGCAACCAACTAGACTTTGGTTTCGACTGTTAAAAGAGGCAAAGTGGATAAGAAAAAGTTAGTTGAATCCATTGTGATTTATACAATATTTGAACCCGTGACTTTATTGCGGATATTTCATGATTTTCTTATTGAAATAATGACCATGATTATACGGGAACTCAAGGGAGCAATGACCATCGTCGTTGGCGACCCAAGCAGGCTCGGGAACCACAGGGATGAGCGGCGTTAGGCATGCCACCAACGAGAAACTATTTATGCTGGAATTTTAGATGCTAAAGCATTCAATCACCAACTGTGGCCTATTTCGGCCTTACGACATCGTGGGCTGTGATGAAACCTATTAATTTATTGTGTGCTGTTCTTAAGCGTATCTACATGGCAATGGTGCGCTTTTATTCGTTCGTTAATAGTAGTCGGTTTTCCTCTTGGGGGGGGGGCACGACTCTTGGTTTCGGCGCAAAACTCGACGGTCCGCAATTTGTTCGTGTTGGGAGTGGTGTGTCAGTTGGTAGTCAGGCTTGGTTGAACGCAAAGGATGATCGTGGCGATGGCTTGCCGACCCTGAGTATTGGTGATGGGACATATATTGGGCGATTCGTACAAATTAATGCGTGGCGTAGTGTGGCTATCGGTAGCAACGTTCTGATTGGAGATCGGGTTTTCATAACAGATGCCGAGCACAATTTTGCAGCAACCAATACTCCAATTTGTCTGCAAGGAGATTCATTCAGGGGTGCCGTGTCCTTATTGGATGGCTGTTGGATTGGTATTGGTGCTGTGATCCTTCCAGGTGTCACAGTTGGACGAAACTCTGTCGTAGCTGCGAACACTGTAGTGACAAAAGACGTGCCTGACTTTACCGTAGTAGGTGGCGCTCCTGCCAAGATTATTCAAAAACTCTAAACTAAGTGGTCCAAATGATGATTAAAAGAATTTCTAATTTTATTAGACGATATACCTCTTTGCCTGCCCAGATTTATAGAATACAGGAAGCATTAGGTCGAATTGAGCAACGTCAAATCGCTCATATTGCTGGTTTTCGAGAATCTGAGTTCAGAGTATTTTCACAATGGGGTGAGGACGGCATTATTCAATTTCTTCTTAACCATGTTTTAATTGAGCGCCCACTCTTTGTTGAATTTGGTGTTGAAAATTATACGGAAGCCAATACAAGGTTTCTGTTAACTAATAATCAATGGTCGGGCATTGTGATTGATGGTAGTGATGAGGATATTGGATATATTAAACGAGATCCTATTTATTGGGCCGCAAACCTCAAGGCTGTTAGTGCGTTCATTACTAAAGATAATATAAACGAATTAATAACCAAAAATGGTATCTCCGGGGATATTGGAATACTTTCAGTAGATATAGATGGAAATGATTATTGGGTTTGGCAAGCGATTGAGTCAATTTCACCTCGAATTATAATCTGTGAATATAATAGTCACTTTGGATCTGAGGCTGAGGTGACAATACCATATGATCCCGCTTTTGTACGAGACTCGGCGCATTTTTCTAAAATCTACTATGGAGCGTCTATATCCGCTTTTAATTCTTTGGCAGAATCGAGGGGGTATTCGCTAGTGGCATCAAATTCTGTAGGCAATAATATATTCTTCGTTCGAAAAGATTTAATTGGATCATTACCTGTTTTATCAGTGGCCCAAGCATACCGTCGAGCAGAGTTTCGAGAGTATCATGATGAAAATGGTAACTTGACTTTTGATGACTTCGATACACGAATTAACAATATTAGTCATCTCCCTTTGCATGATTTGAAAACGGGTAAGTTGACAAAAATTGCAGACATTCCAGGTATTATTGAGAATTAAGTAAAGAGCCTTGAATATTATGCAACAAACCATTTTAGTTACTGGCGGTTTTGGATTTCTTGGGCGTGCAGTGGCCAGAAACTTTAAACAGTTAGGGTACCGTGTTATCGGTATTGGTCGCGGGTGCTGGGAACCAGATGAAGCGCTGGCGCATAGTTTTGATATTTGGCTTGATGCCAATATTTCACTATCCAGTCTAATGACATTGAATGAACACTTTGATGTTGTGGTTCACTGTGGGGGCAATGGATCTGTAGAGTATTCACTTGCTAACCCTTTGCAAGACTTTTCCAAAACCGTTCAGGGAACGATAGAGCTGCTTGAATATCTGCGGGTGACTGAGTCAAGGGCATTGGTAATTTACCCGTCGAGTGCCGGTGTTTATGGTGCTAAGGAAGATGCTCCAATTCGAGAAACTGATTCGCTTAACCCAATCTCACCTTATGGTTTTCACAAGAGAATAGCAGAGGAACTCGTTGAGTCTTACTCGCGAAGTTACGGAATTCGGGTTGTTGTGATTCGTTTTTTTTCCATTTATGGGGCAGGTCTTACCAAGCAGTTGCTGTGGGATGCGACTTCGAAACTGTATGCGGCGAAGAATGGCGAAGTGGTTTTTTGGGGGACTGGCGAAGAAACACGTGATTGGATTCACGTGGCCGATGCGGCTTCACTGATAGTCACTCTGAGTAATACATCGGAAAAATTCATAGTACTCAATGGCGCAGGTGGAAAGCGTGTTACTGTGGCGGAAATCCTGAAAGATGTTCGTCGCTGCCTGCGCAGCAGTGCGAAGATTGAATTCAATGGTAAGAACAGGCTTGGAGACCCACGCTACTACCATGCTGACATCACGCTAGCACTGAAGTCCGGATGGAAGCCAAGAGTTAGCGTGGTGAACGGTGTTAAGGAATTTACAGATTGGTTCAAAACCACATGAGAATTAAAGTTGCTTTTTGGTTTGATGCCCCGACAGAGTACTCTGGCGGCCTAAATTATGTCGCCAACCTTCTTTATGCCTTGTCAATCGTCAATGACGGGACGATTGAGCCATATGTGTTTTTAGCACCTGATGTACCAGAATCCGTATATCGTCGCCTAGGGGAAAATGCTCGGATAGTAAAAACTGAAATTTTGCAAAGAAGAACAGTGCCGTGGTTTCTTCATAAAGTGTCCTATAAATTATTTGGAACGATGTTTTTTTTAAACCGTATTTTGAAAAAGAACGGGATTGAACTTGTATCGCATCTCTGGATTCCCTATAAAGGGAGCAGGCAAGTTAAGGTGATCTCCTGGATACCAGACTTTCAATATTTACATTTCCCGGAATTGTTTCCAAAACTCAATCAAGAATCGGAAACAAAAATAAATATGCTTATGGCGATTAATGCGGATATGGTAGTTGTCAGTAGCCAGCACGCACTTGAAGATCTTAAGCGGGTAGTTCCATTCAACAAAATTAAAGCTGTTGAAGTGCTTCAATTTGTTTCGCAGCCGGTAACTTCTGTGGAAAACTCAAAAACTTCAATTCAAAGTCTCCAAAAGAAGTATGGATTTAACGGCAAGTTTTTCTTACTTCCTAATCAATTTTGGGCACACAAAAACCATCAGGTTGTGCTAGATGCTCTCTTGAAGACGAAGCAAGATGGTTTTCCAATGGTGGTTCTTTTCACTGGCAACACAAAAGATTATCGACTTGCTGGAACCCCCTATCTTGATGGGTTGAATGCCTTTATTAAAGAATATTCCCTAGAGCGCGAAGCACGCATTTTAGGGATGATTGAATACGATGATTTACTTTGTTTAATGCGTTATTGTGTCGCAGTAATAAATCCTTCTCTATTTGAAGGTTGGAGCTCAAGCGTGGAGGAGGCGAAAAGTATTGGAAAAACAGTGCTCTTATCCAAGATACCTGTGCATGTTGAGCAGAACCCTTGTAACGGTCACTACTTTGATCCTGATGATTCTTTATACTTAGGGGAGCTGATGACGGAGGTTTGGGGAAAACTCGATTTAACTGGTCCTGACGACAGCTCAGATCTTGCACGGAAGTCTTTGCATGAAAGAACAATGATTTTCGGGCGCAAATATATGGAGATACTGCAGTCCGTGATGAGGCAATAAATATAAGTACTTAATTTTAATATTGATGGTTGCTACCTGTGAATTCTTAATAATTCCTGAATTCGCTACCTGAAACGCCCCCACATTGGGTTTCAGGTTGTTTACGGTGATGATTGTGTTGTCGCAGTCGTACTTCTTCTTAAAGTTTATAGCTTTATGCTTTTTCCTGATCGCCCATGAAACCATGCTATTGCGCCATTCGAGTATCTGTATCGTGTGCAGCAATGTTTATATGCCTGGCGTGTATTCTGCTGGGGGTATTTACAGGTGAGTCGATTTTAGACTTAGTCTTTGGCCCTGATTTTGGACCATGTTACCTGTCGTTTTGGCCTTCCTTGTTGTGTTAGCCATAAATGTACCTTCCACCCTGATTGGATATCCTTTTCTCGGAGCAATGGGTCACGCTGGCTATGTCAATATGACGGTTATTACTACTATTATCGTTCTGCTGTGTCTGCTGGTTCTATTGTATATGTTTCATTTTTCATCTGCTTTTTATGTAACTATTAGTATAGTCGCGGCTGAATTTTCAATTTTACTATTGCGGAGCTTCAAGGTATTTTTGATATTAAAATAGTAATTTATACAGTCTAATTTATTAGTATGAGAGTCAAAAATCATGTCGATTGCAGAAAAAGATCTTATTATCATCGGTGGTGGTATCGTTGGATTGGTGCTGGCATATAAAATGAAGATCAAATTTCCTCAAAAAACTGTATTAGTTATTGAGAAGGAAAATAACTCGGTTAGCCATGGAACTGGCAGAAATAGTGGAGTCATTCATAGTGGCATATATTATCCCCCGGAAACGTTAAGAGCAAAATATTGTGTGTCTGGTGCTAAGCAATTAAAAGAGTACGTCAAGTCTAGAAGTTTATGGATTGATCAATGCGGGAAAATACTTCTGCCAACTTCGGAAAAGTCGCTCGAGTCTTTACCGCTACTTATGGAGAGAGCAAAAAACAATGGTGTTGAAGCGCATGTATTGTCTGGGGATCAGCTTTGTGCAATGGAGCCAAATTGTAATCCCATTTTCGATATAGGTATTCATGTTCCTTTTACTTCCGTAGTAGATCCTAAGGAGGTGGCTAATTCGATATTAGACGATGTAATTAAGTTGGGTGGCGAGGTCCTATATAATAACGAAGTAACTGAAGTTGATTCATTAAATGGTTATGTTCAGACACCCTTTATGCGTTATCGAGGCGAGGTAATAATTAATGCCGCTGGATTATATGCAGATAAAATTGCTGGGCTTTCAGGTATTCCGTCATGCTATTCATTTTTGCCTTTTAAAGGTAAATATTGGCGCTTTGAATCCAAATATAAAATGCAAAAGTTAGTATATCCAATTCCTAATTTGGACCTCCCTTTTTTGGGAGTGCACACAGTCCATAACAGGCAGGGCAGAGTTTATGTGGGACCGTCGTCTACCCCCGTATTTGGGCGTGAGAATTATTCTGGTTGGTCAGGTTTGGAAATTAAGGAATTTATGTCACTGACCTTCAGTTTTTTTAAGAAAATGCTTTTTAATGTTAATGGATTAAGGGATTTAGCATTTAGAGAATTAGGGTTACTTTTGCCTGGGGGGATTTACAGAGAAAGCAGCTCTTTAATCAAAAATACAAATGGTGTTAAATTAAGTATCGCTTCAGAAAAGGTTGGCATACGTTCCCAAATATTTGATGACCAAAAAGACTATCTCGTGAGTGATTTCGTAATCAAAAGACAAGAGCGTGTTGTTCATATTTTAAATGCTATTTCGCCTGCATTCACAGCGTCATTTGGTTTGGCTGATATGATTTTAGATGAATACTTGGATTGACGTTTTGTGCTGAAGCGAGATTTTTTCGGACTCACTTCTACTGGCATTTTGAATTTCCAGATGTTTTTTGTTAAGGGCTGCAGGTTCTGAGAGAATGCAGTAAATAATTGCTGTTAAGAGGGGAATATGAAAGTAATTAAAACAGGTATGGAAGGTTTTTTAGTTATAGAGCCAGACGTATTTAGTGATGAACGTGGGTTCTTTTTGGAGACGTATCAATCCGATAGATATAGATCGGCGGGCATTACTGACTCTTTTGTGCAGGATAATCAGTCCCGCTCAACGAGGGGTATGTTGAGGGGATTGCATTTTTTAGTTAAAGAGCCCCAGGCACAATTGATAACAGTGCTTCGCGGTACAGTTTTCGATGTTGGGGTAGATCTCAGACCTGAATCTAGAACTTTCGGTCAATGGTTCGGCGCGAAATTAAGTGATTCAGGCGGAGCGCGGCAAATTTATATGGCGCCAGGATTTGCTCATGGGTTTTGTGTTTTAAGTGATTTCGCAGATTTGCATTATAAAACTAGCCTCCTATATGATCCCGAAGATGAAGGTGGTCTTGTCTATAATGACCCTGAAGTTGGAATTGAGTGGCCGATTAATACTCCTACTCTAAGTCAGCGTGATTTGGAATATCCATGCTTGCGGGAATTATCCTCTGATCAGTTACCCCATGTATAAGTAAGGAGCGAAGAGTGGAAATTTCGCAAAAATTGTCTGAAGTCGGCACCTTCACAGTCATAGGCGCTAGCGGTTATATAGGATCAAAACTTGTTAATAAACTTACGAATTCAGGTTGTCATGTAATCCGTGCTAGCCGCAGAGATACAATTGCGGGTGCCGCTTCAGAATTTGTAAAGGCTGAATTGGGCAGTTTAGATTTCTGGTTGAAAATTGTCGAAAAATCAGATGTTATTATTCATCTTGCTGGAAATACGAGTATTAATGTTGCGAACGATAACCCAGCTTTAGATTTAGACTCTTCAGTTGTTCCGATATACAGGCTAATAGAAGCTTGTAAAGTTTTGCGGAAACGACCGAGGATAGTTTTCGCGTCAACTGTTACGGCTTATGGGTTCACTGATGACCTCCCAGTGTCTGAAGCTACCGTCGAAAATCCAGATTCATTTTATGACCTGCATAAGTTCTTTGTGGAAAGACAGCTTGTCTTAGCCACTAAATTAAATATTTTTGATGGCGTGTCCCTGAGGCTTGCCAATGTTTATGGGCCAAGTGTAGCTAATAGCTCTGCTACTGATCGCGGTATTTTAAATAAAATAACAGGATTAGCCTTGGCTGGCGATATTGTGTCTTTGTATGGGGGTGGTGATTATATAAGAGACTATATTTATATTGATGATGTTGTCGACGCCTTTATCTTGGCTAGTATCGCAAGTAAATCTGCAGGCGAAGTTTTTAACGTAGGCAGTGGTGTTGGCACTACGGTGCGGGATGCATTCTATGCCGTGACCCAAGAAGTTTTCCGGCAAACGGATAAAACTATTGAGATGAAAGTTGTACCATGGCCAGCAAATTCACCTAAAATTGATATGAGAAATTTCATTGCATCTATAGATAAGGCTAGCGCATGCTTGGGTTGGCATCCTAAGGTTAGTTTACAGGCTGGTATTGAGACAACTGTTAAGTCTATGATTTTGCAGAACCATGGAAACCCGACTTTCGAGCATCAAAAATGAGAAAAGTGTACAAAGTTAGTGATATTTTAATAGTTAAGTTTCCTTTGTTTGCGGAATCAAACGGCTCTTTATTGGTAATGGAGGGTGGCGATGTTGTCCCATTTGAAATTGCGCGAGTATTTTTGGTTAAAGCCGATGCAGGGGCAATAAGAGGTAATCATGCTCACTACGAATGTTTCCAGCTATTGCAATGCAATAACGGAAGTGTTTCCGTTAGATGTGACGATGGGGATAAATCGGTTGACTTTAGTTTAGGCGAACCAAATCAAGGCCTATTGATTCCACCTGGAATTTGGGCCTCTCAGACATATAACGATAGTAATTCCATTCTTGTAGTCCTTTGCGATCAGCCGTTTAGCGAGACAGATTATATGAGGGACTATGATGAATACCTAAGGTATCGAAAAAACTTAATTTAACTTTAACTTTAACTTTAACTTCTTAACGAGGACTTATAATTGAATATTATAGTCACTGGCGGATTGGGTCATATTGGTTCAAATTTGATCCGATATTTACCGCATGAATTTCCCAATAGTGTTATCACAATTATTGATAATATGCTTACGCAGAGATATGTGTCTTTGTTTAACTTACCAAATATTGGTAGATATCAGTTTAAGGAAATGGATATAACAACTGCCGATCTTGATGCTGCCTTTAAAGATGCTGATGTTGTGATCCACCTTTCAGCTATAACTGATGCGGCTGGCAGTTTTGGTAATGCTGCTGCGGTTGAATTTAATAATTTCGAGAGCACTAGAAGAGTAGCTAAAGCATGTGCAAACGCAGGTGCAAAGCTTATAGCGCTTTCTTCCACCAGCGTTTACGGCACCCAGAATGAAATAGTTAGTGAAGATTGCTCTCCAGAAGAGCTGAAGCCTCAAAGCCCATATGCAGAGACTAAATTAAAAGAAGAAGAGTATATTTCAAAGTTAGTCGGTGGTGAGCATTTAAATGCGGTTTCTTGCCGGTTTGGGACTATTTTTGGCGCGTCACCGGGTATGCGGTTTCATACCGCGGTTAATAAATTTTGCTGGCAGGCAGTTATGGGTCAACCTATAACAGTATGGGAATCTGCTTATGATCAAAAGCGGCCTTACCTTGATCTCAATGATGCAGTTCGTGCGATTTCATACATTATAAAAAATAATATATTTGATGGAAGAATTTATAATGTTTTAACTTTAAATGCTACGGTTAGAGATGTAGTTGAAACCATCAAAGAATTTGTCCCTAGCTTACAAGTGTCATTTGTTGAAAGTCCTATAATGAATCAACTTTCTTATGAAGTTTCTTGTGAGCGCTTTAAAAGTCATGGCTTTAGTTTTTCAGGAAGCCTTTATCGCGGGGTTGGTGAAACTCTATCGTTACTTTCTAACTCAAACACTAAATCTAACTGAGGCATCACACTGGAGGATAATATGTATAACTGTAGAATATGTTCAAACAACGTAGCCCCTTTCATGACTTTTGGGCAACAACCTATAGCAAATGGGTTTCTAAAAGAAAACGAATTTGCTGAAGAGTATTTTTTTGAAATGGAGACTGCTTTCTGTGAAAAATGTAGTACTTTTCAGCTAGTTAATCAGCCAGAAGCTGAGAAGATGTTTCATGAGAACTACGCTTTCTTCTCAAGTTTATCTAAAAACATGCAGATACATTTCAAAAGTTTCGCTGAGATGGTGATGAACCGCTTTTTCTCTGGGCGAACCGATCCGTTCGTCGTAGAACTGGGCAGTAATGATGGCATCATGCTTCAGAACTTCAAAAATAATGGTTTCAGGCATTTGGGTTGCGAGCCTTCGAGTAATGTTGGCGATGTTGCAAGAGAGAAAGGTATAAACACGATAACTGAGTTCTTTAGCCTTGCATTAGCTAAACAGATTATTGAGGATCATGGCAAGGCCGATGCTGTTATTTGCGCTAATGTTATGTGCCATATTCCAGATATGAATGATATAGCAGAAGGGATTGCAGAATTATTAACTGATGATGGGGTTTTAGTTTTCGAGGAGCCTTACCTAGGTGATATGATAGCCAAAACCTCTTACGACCAAATTTATGATGAGCATGTATATATCTTTTCAGCTCATTCTGTCAGAAGTGCCTTTGGTCGGCATGGTCTTGAGTTAATTGATTTGCTGCATCAAGAGACTCACGGCGGATCCATGAGATACGTGCTTGCACCGAAAGGAACTCACCCTATTTCTCCTAACGTCGAGACTATTTTATGTGAGGAACTGGGTCAGGGGTTGAACTCAATGGAAACCTTTATCCAATTTAAAGCAAATTGTGAAAAATCTAGATCAGACTTAGTTCAATTGCTTACAGAAATTAAAAACGATGGTAAGCGGGTAGTGGGTTATGGGGCGACATCTAAAAGTACTACGGTCCTCAACTATAGTGGTATCGGACCAGACTTAATAGATTTTATTGCTGATACGACGCCGATTAAACAAGATAAGTTTAGCCCAGGATGTCATATCCCTGTTAAGTCACACCATGACTTTCATGCAAATCCGCCTGAATATGCATTGCTATTTGCATGGAATCATGCCGCAGAAATTTTTGAAAAAGAAACGCAGTTTTCAAAGAATGGCGGCAAATGGATTTACTTTGTGCCTTCAGTTGAGGTGAAATAATGATAACTTGTGCGTCTCCGAAATCTTTGGATAAAATTAGAAACCAAGAAGTTTTAGTCGCAATGACGAAGGTCCTGGAATCAGGGGACTATATTTTAGGTGGCCAGGTTTCTCAATTTGAACTAAATTTCAGTAAGTTTATTCGTCAAAATCACGGTGTTGGCGTGAACAGTGGTACGGATGCTCTAATTTTATCCTTGAGAGCATTAGGAGTCGGACTTGGTGACGAGGTGATAACTGTAGCACACACAGCCCTTGCGACTGTCTCGGCCATTGTGGCCTGTGGTGCCACGCCTGTACTAGTGGATATTGAAGAAGACTATTTCTCGATTAATCCATTAGAGATAGAGTCAGCTATTACTGCAAAGACAAAGGCTATAATACCTGTCCATATTTATGGTCAGGCGGCTGCGATGACCTCAATAATGGATATTGCGAAGCATTACAATCTTCATATTATAGAAGATTGCGCTCAAGCTACAGGTGCAGAATATAATGGTGCTTTAGTCGGTAGTATGGGTACCTTCGGTTGCTTTAGCTTCTATCCAACGAAAAATTTGGGGGGTATTGGTGATGGTGGAATGGTAGTGACAAATGATCAAATTCTTGCCTCTTCTGTTACTTCACTTAGGCAATATGGTTGGGATAGTCGACGCGATGCTGTGATCGTGGGTTTAAACTCTAGGCTGGATGAACTCCAAGCTGCTATATTGAATGTTAAATTAAAATATATAGAGCAAGATAATCAGCAGCGCATACAACTTGCTAATATGTATGATGAACAATTGAGCGGCACGCAGATTCGTACGCCCAAGGTACGGGAAAATTCAAAACATGTTTATCACTTATATGTTGTGCAGTGCCAAGACCGGGATAAGGCCATAAAAAAACTGAATTCATATGATATATTTCCAGGAATACACTACCCTAAGCCTATTCATTTCCAACTCGGTTATAAAAAACTATGTAAAATACCGTCTGCGGGATTGCCTGTTACGGAGCGAGTTTCAAAGAATATCTTGAGCTTGCCGATGTATCCGGAATTAGATGAGTTAAACGTAAATATGATTTCAGACTGTTTAGCAAATTAGAGGCTAATTCGACATGAAAATTGTTGTCGTGGTAGTTCTTTATAACTGCCTTTTAAGTAAGTCACACACGGTTCAATCTTTGCTAGCGATGCCGTTCCATAGGGATTCCAAAGGATATAATGTTAATGTCATTATTTGTGATAATGGCTCTGATCGTCCTCAGGAGGTTTTGGCCAGTCATGATTACATCGAGTATTTCGCATTCTCTGATAATAAAGGGTTGCCTGCCGCGTATAATTTCGCGTTAAAAGAGGCCTGTGAAATTAACGCGGAATGGCTATTATTACTCGACCAAGATACGAAGTTACCAGCGGACTATTTCGAGAACTTGTATGAGGCGGTCGCGTGCCATGCTACGGACTCGAATGTGGTAGCAGCAGTTCCTAAAATGCACTACCAAGATGAGTTCTTTTCACCTTCAAAAGTTTTGTACGCGGGTGTTATGAGGCCTATGGAGAGGCGATTTTTAGGCGTCTACCCTAAAGAACTTTTTGCCATCGGCTCATGTAGTCTTTTAAGGGTGGATTTCCTTAGAGAAATTGGTGGATTTAGTCAGGACTACTGGCTAGATTCGCTAGATCGTTGGCTATATAAACAAGTCCATATGCTTAAGCGGCGTGTTCTTGTTGCGGACATTATTGTTGAGCATGAATTATCCGTCATGGATTTTGATAAATTTATTAGCGAAGATCGTTACGAAAATATCTTAAAATACGAGTCAAAATTTATGATTAATCATTGCTCTTTTCTTGAAAATATTATTTTTAGATTAAGGCTATGTCTGCGTTCTATTAAGCTTTATCTGAAGTCTGACAATAAAAACTTTGCGCTTATAACAGCTAAGCAGGTATTCAGTTTCTCAAATAGCAATAAAGCTTGATCTCAATTACGGGAATGTCATGAATAATAACAGGTCAACTCGCCCGCTTTTTACTATCGCAATACCTACCTACAATCGAGAATTTTCGTTAAAAAATATAATAACTTGTTACCTCAATCAAGAATTCCAAGACTTTGAAATAATTATAGCTAATGACTATCTTGATAAGAGATTATCTATGAAAAGTCTAGGTTTAGAGCCGGATCCTAGGGTTACGATCATTAATAATAAAAAAAATCTCGGTGAACTTGAAAATATGAATTTTTTACTTGACCAGGCTAAAGGATATTACTTTACATGGCAGTTTGACGATGATCCGTGTAGTGATATATTTTTATCTACAATAGCAATCACCGTTTCTAGCTTTAGTTACCCAGATAGCATTTTTTCTTCTTTTGAGACGATTTATGGGGATAACAAAAAGCGATTAAAGTGTGATTCCAGGCAGGAAGCTGTTTGTTACTCAGGCCCCAAGTTTGTTGAAAAATATTTCAACAAAGAATTAAAGGCATTGGGCTGTTGCGGATTTTATAAATTGGAATTTCTAAGGCAATTAGGTGGTGTTGTTAGGCTCTCTTCAGGGCCAATGGCCTTATTTTCAGAGTTTCTATTGTTAGTTAAGCAGACGACAGCTAAGAAAGTTGTCTATTTAAATACCCCTTTAGTGAGTACTCGGCATCATCCTGGCTCCTGGACTTACCATAATGATGATATCACTCTCTTTCAAGAGGCAGGCGTAAGTTATATCAACGAGAGTTATCGTGCTCTTGATAATTTCGGCGGTAGACTTAAGCATCTGCTGTTTATACGTGTTGTTAACTTCGTTCTTGCCTCGATATCGGTGAAGCTCTGGCAGCCCTCAAAGACCGTTGGCATCATTGGACTACGCGAATTTATTAGTGTTCTTAAGCTAGAATGTTCAACTAAATTGGATGCTGGTACTAGGTTGATTTTCGAGAATGAGCTGGATAATTTTGTTAAATCGTCTTGGCGATATTCTATAAAAGCGATGCTTAAGCGTTATGTACCTTTATGGGTGTTTAATATATTTGGAAGTTTTCGGAACTAGATCGTTGGATCACATTATATGATTCTAAGAGTATGCATATTTTTATTAATGTTCGTCGGAATTTTTGACCCTGCAAATAAGATATTGGGTTTGAAATTGCCCGCCTTTATCCTATGTTGGCTAGTTTTTTTAATTTACTATGGTTCAAAGCCAGTAAAAATAGTGCGTGACGTATACGTCTACATTTTTTTGATGTTATTCATTCCTGTTCTTTCTATGTTTTATTTTGAGGTGTTTTTAGGTGGAGGTCAGACCGCTGCTCTCATCCTAATAAAAGCGCAGCTCTACGTGTCGCTAATCTATATTTTAGTGGCCGCCAAAATAGATATAATTCCAATGCTCTGTCGGATTCTATGCTTACTTTCCTGGACTATTATTAGCGTCAAAGTTGTAGTAAGTATATTTCCTGAACTGATGCCAGCAATTCAAATATTTGGCAGTACATATGGCATCCTGTTGATTGGAGACAGGTCTTATGGTGATTCCAGTGTGTTCGAGCAAATATATTTTGTAACGTCTCCGATGTTGCTCATTGCGATAGCATATTATTCAGATAGGGCATGTAAGTCAGGTTTTTTTTCTTGGAACTCATTTTTTGCGTTTGTTTCTATAGTCGGCATGGTGCTTGCAGGTACTCGCAGTAACATGATTGGACCATTTATAGTATTAGTGTTCATTATGTTTCTTAATACTAAGAATAAAGTGTTATTTTCCACAGTTGTAATTTTCGCGCTGTTATTATTTGTATCAGTTTTTTACAGTACTATTTTTGAAGTGTTAAGTTTACAAGAAGACTCGAACTCATCAAAGTTAAAATTGCTTCAGGACTATGCTGATATTTTTAGTGATCCTACGACCCTTATTTTTGGACAAGGATTTGGTTCCTATTATTATTGGGATATAAGGGGATATTACTTTACTTCAGAGTTATCGTATCTGGAATTGATCAGAGTTTACGGCTTGATATTTGGAACTATTATGGCTGGATTGATTTTATACCCTATTCTTTTTGTTATGGCATCAAAACGTGAATTTTCTAACAGAGCATCAATAATTGGTTTTACGGCGTATATGGCTATCGCTGCCGTTAATCCTCTAATTTTTTCTTCATTAGGAATGACTATAATTTCTGCGTTTATGGCAAATATTTTTCGTTCACGAGAGTTCTATGTAGTATTTACGCCTACTAAGCTTAGTTATAATAAGAGCATAGGTTTAGCCTGATATATCCAACTATCTAATAGAGTTCATTATTTTGAAGATATTAATTTTAGGAGCGAATGGTTTGTTAGGAGGTGCATGTTATCGATTGATGACAAAAGTATCTAATCTAGAGGTTTTTGGCACTGTTAGGTCAAAGTTGGTTGGGCCCTCTCAACGGCTTATCGGATCAATAGATGTGCTTGATGCGAAGAGATTAGAGCAGGTTTTCGCGGAAAGTAAACCTCAGGTGGTAATCAATTGTACATCGTTAAGTAAGTCAGCGATGAAAGATGAGTGCCCTTTGGAGTTCATTGAACTTTTTTCCATGATGCCACATCGTTTGGCTCAGTTATGTGACCGCCATTCAGCACGGCTAGTTCATATTAGTTCTGACGGTGTTTTTTCAGGCCAGAAAGGTAATTACAGTGAAATCGACACAGCAGACGCAGAGGATCTGTATGGAAGATCGAAATTCCTAGGCGAGGTTGCTGAATCTAATTGTATCACTATCCGTACGTCGATAATTGGGCATGATGATAGCTTACAAAATGGTTTGGTTAGTTGGTATTTAGCTAATAAAGGGGTTTGTAAAGGCTACACCAAAGCAATATTTTCTGGATTACCAGTTTGCGTGCTTGCTCAAATTTTGGTTGATTTTGTTATCACTAATCCCTATCTTGAAGGAATTTATCACATTGGATCAGACCCGATTTCTAAGTTTGATCTATTGAATTTGATCGGTAACATTTATAGTAGTGAGAGCGTATTGGTGCCTGATGATAGTGTCAGACTCGATCGGTCGTTAAACACGACTAAGTTCGAGAATGAAACTGGTTATAGAGCACCATCATGGCGCGATTTGGTTTCACTAATGCAAAATGATTTTCTAGCTAATAACTCCGGAATTAATTAAATGTTTAATAATAAAGTACTTTTGATAACTGGTGGTACAGGTTCTTTTGGCAATAAAGTTTTGTCCAGATTTTTAGATACTGATCTAAAAGAAGTAAGAATATTTAGCCGTGATGAGAAGAAGCAGGAGGAAATGAGAATTGAATATAATAATCAAAAGCTGAAATTTCATATCGGCGATGTAAGGGATTATGGCAGTATCTGTGACGCCCTTAGAGGGGTTGATTATGTATTTCATGCTGCGGCCTTGAAACAAGTACCTTCGTGTGAATTTTATCCCCTAGAGGCTATAAAGACCAATACGCTTGGTGCTGAAAATGTTATGCAAGCGGCAATTGCGAATAAAGTTAAAAAAGTAATTTTATTGAGCACTGATAAGGCAGTTTACCCGATTAATGCGATGGGTATGTCAAAGGCATTGATGGAAAAGATTATGGTGGCGAAGTCTAGGCTTCAAGTAGACGGTGATACTGTATTTTGCGCTACTCGCTATGGCAATGTTATGGCTTCCAGAGGCTCGGTAATTCCTTTATTTATGGATCAAATTAGGAATGGTAAAGCCATTACTATTACAGACCCAAATATGACTAGATTTCTTATGTCTTTGGATGAATCAGTTGACCTTGTTATGTTTGCGTTTGAAAAGTGTAATCAAGGTGATATTTTTGTCCAAAAAGCACCAGCTTCTACAGTACAAGTTTTAGCATCTGCCTTGAAGGATATATGTAAATCAGAAATTCCAGTTAATATTATTGGCACTCGGCATGGAGAAAAGCTATACGAATCTCTAGTTTCTCGCGAGGAAATGGTGAGGGCTGAAGATATGGGCAATTGGTATAGAATTCCGTCTGATTCGCGTGATTTAAATTATGATAAATATTTTAGTCAGGGAGAGAAAGAGATTTCTATAATGGATGATTACACATCTCATAACACTGAAAGATTAAATAAGGAGCAAACTATGGCGATTTTGAATCGTTTAGATTTTGTTCAGAAAGCGTTAAAGCTCCTTTAGATTGCAAATTTTATTGAGTTACTAACATTAGATAAAATGGATGTATTATGTTGGAAGAAGTCAGAAATTACGGTGTCTGCGCATTTTGTGAAGGCGAAAAAATTACTTTGATTAAAAATTTTGGTGAAATGGGTTTGGCTGGTGGGTTTTTATCTGAAAGTGAGATTACCGCTGAAACTCTATATCCAATGAATTTATGTTTTTGCGAGGATTGCTTTGCCGTACAAATAGTTGATGAGATTAACCCAGATACCATGTTCAAAAAGGGCTATTTCTATTTTTCATCATCGATAGGTACTTTGCGTGAGCATTTTCAAAAGTATGCAAAAGAAGTAGTTGATCGTTTTATTGCTCACCCCGAAAGTTCATCAATACTTGAGTTTGGCTGCAACGACGGGGTGCTATTGTCACCTTTGGCTGACTTAAATATTGGGACTCTTATTGGTGTCGATCCAGCCAGTAATGTCGTAAGTAAAATCAATGATGATCGGATTGTTGCTATAAACTCATATTTTGATGAGGAGTGTGCGCTCAAAATTTTCTATAAATTCGGCTATGTCGATTTGATTCTAGCTAATAATGTATTTGCTCATGTAAATGATATTAATGCGCTTACCCGCTCGATTGATAAGGCGTTGGCGCCAAATGGTGTTTTTGTATTCGAAGTGCACTATCTTGGTAAAATCATAGAGGAAATGCAGTACGATATGATTTACCACGAGCACATTTATTATTACTCTCTATTGGCTTTAGAAAATCATTTTAGTCGTTATGGAATGATTGTATTTGATATTAAAAAAGTCGCAAACCATGGCGGATCCATTCGATTTCATGTTTGTAGGGAAACCAGTAAATTTGCATTACCCAGTGACCGCGTTAAAGATCTTCGCAGCGACGAGTTAGAGAAAGGCTTTAATAATATCTCTCTCTTCCAGGAGTTTGGCAAAAAGATCAACCAACAACGATCAGATCTCCTAGAGTTACTTCACAGCATCAAATCTGAGGGGAAAACCATTGCTGGGTATGGAGCGTCGGGCAGAGCTAACACGATGTTACAGTTTTGTGGTATCGATGCTACTCTTATCGACTACATGATTGACGATGCACCAGCAAAGGCTGGGTTTTATACGCCTGGTTCGCATCTAAAGATTGAAGAAAAAATCCCATTGTCAGGAGATCAGAGGCCGGATTATGTGGTCATTTTCGCATGGACATTTCTAAAAGAAATATGTAGCAGAAATATAAGTTATCTTCAATCGGGCGGTCAGTTTATCGTTCCATTACCTGAAGTGAAAGTTATAGATCTAAGCTCAGTATAACCTTCTATTCCATAAATCGAGAGAAACTAAATGAAAGTAATGACTATCTTCGGCACTAGGCCAGAAATGATTAAAATGTGGGGCGTACTCAGAAAGTTAGATGATATGAATTTCGAACATGTGATGGTTCATACAGGCCAGAACTATACTAAAGAGTTAAAGGATTTCTTCTTTAATGATTTAGAGTTAAGAGAACCCGATTATCAGTTAAATATTGACGTTTCAAGTTATGGTGCTGAGGTAGCTGACGTAATTAAAAAGTCTGATGCTCTCTTTGAAAAAGAGAAGCCCGATGCTTTAGTTATTTTGGGTGATACCTATAGTGGATTATCGGTGATGCCAGCTGCGAATAGGGGGATTAAAATTTTCCATATGGAGGCAGGTCTCAGAGCCTGGGATCGCAGAATGCCAGAGCAGCGAAATAGAATTCTCATAGATCATATGAGCAATATCCTTCTGCCATATAATAGTTATCATAGAGAAAACCTTATTAAAGAGAATATACATCCGTCTAAGATTTTTGTTACAGGTAATACGACATTTGAAGTCATGCGTCATTTCATGCCAATGATTGATAACAGTGCCATTTTGAAAAAACTGAAATTAACGTCTAAAAACTATATTTTAGCCACGGCACATAGAAGTGAGAATGTTGATAACCCACATTTTCTTAAAATCATTATGGACTCTCTTGGAGATATTTCTAAAAAATTCAATTGTGAAGTCGTATACCCAATGCATCCTAGAACACAAAGTAAACTTGACATCAGCGCCTCGCCGAAGGGTGTAACGATCATTAATCCATTAGGTTTCTATGACTTTTCACAATTACTCAAAGAATCATTATGTGTGATATCTGATTCGGGGACTGCTGCTGAAGAGGGCATATTTTATAACGTACCAAACGTTAGTCTTAGAATGGCTACAGAAAGACCTGAGACAGTAGAGAGTGGCTCTACGATTATTTCTGGAATGAACCCGCAAAACATAGTGGATTCTGTAGTTACGGCAATTGAGCTTCCTTGGGCTGTCAAATATGATTTTGCAGAAGAATACTCGCCATCATCAGTAGTCATTAATAGCATTAGAAGTGATATTACTAATTTCTTTTGATGTGATTCCGAGTCTAAATTTGGTGAGGTATCCCCCTTGAAAATTGCGCTAGTATGCCATTTTTATCCACCTAATCGTACTTCTTGTGCGGTTCAGATGCGAGACTTAGCACTTGAGTTTTTGCGATTAGGCCATGAGCCTATTGTTTATGTGCCAGGAGATGATATTTCCATCGGTTCTAATGTTAGTATAATTGATGGTGTTCAGGTATATCAGTTAGCTTCTTTTAAGTTTACCGAGGTGAAAGTTTTAAGAAGGGGTATCGCAGAACTACTAATGCCCTTTACTATGCTTTTTTCCCTATTTGGATCTAAATTTTCCTCCTCAAAAGTTGATTTGGTGATTTGGTACTCGCCATCTATATTTTTTGGCCCTTTTGTATGGTTTTTGAAGCTAAGATCATCTTGCAAAGGTTATCTTATTTTGCGAGATATTTTTCCTGAATGGCTTTTGGATTTGGGGTTGATCAAGAAAGGAATAATTTATCATTTTTTTAAGGGTGTTGCTCAACTGCAGTATTCAGTCGCAGATTCGATAGGTGTTCAAACACCCTCTAATTTAGGTTACTTTTCTGATCCAGTATTCTTTAAAGATAAGAACGTTCATGTTTTGAATAACTGGTTATCGGATAAGCGAGACGATAAGGGTATTACTTCAATAGCTACGAATGTATTCCCAGGAAGAAAGATTTTCGTTTACATTGGAAATATGGGTGTTGCGCAGGATATGGATATAATCATTGGCCTGGCCAGCCAATTAAGAAAGGAAAGACGCATTGGCTTCCTCTTTGTAGGACGGGGTACAGAAAAGGATCGACTTGAAAAAAAATCTAAAGATATGTTGCTTGACAATGTACATTTTCACGATGAAGTTGATTCTAAGTATATCCCAAAATTATTAGAAACTTGCGCGGTGGGTTTGGTAGCTCTTGATCCGAAACACAAATCTCATAATATACCTGGTAAATTTCTTTCTTACATTCAGGTTGGATTGCCGGTTCTTGCAAGAATAAATGCTAATACTGACTTAGAGTATCTGATTATGCGAGAACAGCTCGGCGAAGTTTATTCTGGATATGATGTTGAGGCCCTTTCTTTACTTGCGCTGAAACTATTAGATAATGAAAGTGCTCGAAAACAAATGTCGGCAAAAGGGAAATCGTACTTCAGGGAAAATTATTCTGTGTCCGCCGCAGCTACGAATATAATTAAAATCCTACCAGATAAATCAAGAATGGGTTAATTTTATTTATTGGTTTAGGGCGCCTAAATGTGCCTAATGCTAAACAACTATTTATAGACGCTAAATAGACTTTAAGGAAATAACTGATGAATACTCATAAAAAAGTAGCTCGGCAACTGAAACTCAGCGCCAATTAGAGTTGTGTCCCGTCTATACAAAATAGTGATTGACGCAAGCTAGTTAATCAAAGTTACTACTAAATTTCTTCTGGAGGAGCTCTTTTGAGAGTTTTAGTCACAGGTGGCGCCGGTTTTATAGGCAGCGCACTAGTAAGACATATCCTAGCCAATACTGATTATCAAGTCATGAACGTTGATAGTTTAACCTATGCTGGGAATCTTGATTCATTACCTATCACCGGAATGACAGATCGTTATACCTTAAGTAAAATTGATATATGTGATACTAATGCACTCAATGCGGTTTTTACTGAATTTGAACCGAATTTGGTAATGCACCTAGCAGCAGAGAGTCATGTCGACAGATCAATAGAAGGGCCTAGAGAGTTTATTGAAACCAATATCATAGGAACCTTTAACCTCTTGGAGCAGTCACGCAAGTATTTTTCGCGCATGAGTGATGTGGATAAGACTTTATTTCGGTTTCATCACATTTCTACTGATGAAGTGTACGGCGATTTAGAGGGCACTAATGATTTTTTTACTGAGGAAACGCCATACGCGCCGTCTTCGCCATACTCAGCCAGTAAAGCCAGTTCTGACCATCTGGTGCGAGCTTGGGGGCGCACTTATGGTCTGCCGACGATAATTACAAATTGCTCTAATAATTATGGCCCCTATCATTTTCCTGAAAAACTTGTTCCTCATGTAATACTCAATGCTCTTAAAGGAAAATCATTACCTGTATATGGAGATGGATCCCAAATCCGGGACTGGTTATTCGTGGAGGATCACGCTAGGGCACTTATTATTGTTGCTGTTGAGGGTACTATTGGTGAAACATACAATATTGGAGGTCACAATGAGAAAAGCAATATCGAGGTAGTACGACTTATTTGTGATCTTCTTGAAGAGCTGGCGCCAGAAAAGCCGTTGGGTGTTTCGCAATATTGCGATTTAATCTCCTTCGTTAACGATCGTCCTGGGCACGATATTCGATATGCGATTGATGCCTCCAAAATCCAACAGGAACTTGGTTGGATGCCCGAGGAAACATTCGAATCTGGGTTACGAAAGACAGTTAAATGGTATTTGGACAATCCGGAGTGGTGGGAGCGAGTACTTTCGGGTGCATATCGGTTAGAGCGAATAGGAGACAAATGATGAGTGCAAGTTATAAAGGAATTGTGTTAGCTGGCGGCTCTGGGACTAGATTGCATCCGATCACAAAGGGCGTGTCCAAACAGCTATTGCCTATTTATGATAAGCCAATGATTTATTACCCTATCTCTGTGCTGATGCTCGCGTGTATTCAAGAGATATTGGTAATCTCAACGCCCGACGATATTGAAGGGTATAAGCGTTTGTTGGGAGATGGTTCGGATTTTGGTATTTCCATTGAATATGCAATTCAGCCGACTCCAGATGGGCTTGCTCAGGCTTTTATAATTGGCGCTGATTTTATTGGTGAGAGTAAAGTTGCGTTAATTTTGGGTGATAATATCTTCTTTGGCAATAATTTCTCTCAAAATTTATCAAACGCCATTAAGCGGGATAAGGGTGCAACGGTATTTGGTTATAAAGTGAACGACCCTGAAAGATTTGGTGTAGTTGATTTTGATAATACAGGTTCAGTTGTTTCGATTGAAGAAAAGCCATCTACGCCAAGATCCAATTATGCCGTTACAGGACTTTATTTCTATGATAATGACGTAATTGATATTGC
>TARA_B110001450_G_scaffold75263_1_pt1 | contig 25513 bp, 13 predicted proteins | sample TARA_B110001450 | Tara Oceans TARA_B110001450 (sample SAMEA4396538) | marine metagenome | biome: Polar Biome; feature: [SRF] surface water layer (ENVO:00010504); material: water (ENVO:00002006), including particulate matter (ENVO:01000060) such as... | depth 5 m | reverse complement strand
CTTCTGGTTTGGGGCCGGGACCGAGAAGACGCGGTTCGCCGAATGCGTACAGCGCTTGACGAAACAATGATCACCGGCGTTGAACATTTGATTCCATTGCATCGCCGAATCATGGATGAACAAGATTTCCTCGACCGCAACATCACGATTCAATACATCGATATGCATCAAGAATTGCTTGGATGAACCCTGTCCAAGGTTTTGGCATCATCTGCTCCTGCTGTACTTGTCGATAAACTGGCAACAACCGAGCAGTGACAAATTGAAATAGAATCTGCATTTCGCCAGCACATGGATGTTCTGTTGGTCGGCAGCATTGCTTATGATTCAGTGACTTCACCTGTTGGGCAGGTCAAACATGCTCTTGGCGGCTCTGCTACCTACGGCGGCCTCGCCGCTTCGTTTCATGCTCAACGGCTGGGCATTGGAAAGGTTGGTTTGGTCGGGGTCGTTGGTGAAGACTTTTCCGATGAAGATCGATTGATCTTGGCGAGCCATGGCACCGATGTATCAGGCATCGAAACCGCTGCAGGGGAAACATTCCGCTGGGAAGGGGCCTACGAAGGGTCGATGGCTGAAGCCGAAACCTACGCGACTCATCTCAATGTGTTTGAACACTTCCAACCAAAGGTACCTGAGCATGCACGCACACCGAAGGTCACCTTCTGTGCGAACCTGCATCCCGCACTCCAAGCCAGCGTTTTGGACCAAACCACGCCAAACCGTATCTCGATGCTTGATTCAATGAACCTCTGGATTAACATCGCCCGGGAACCCTTGCTTGAAGTGATGCAGCGGGTGGACTTGATCATCATCAATGATGGAGAAGTTCGCATGCTCGCGGAGGATGAAAACCTCATCCGCGCAGCACATACCGTACGCTCTATGACTTCGGCTTCCACGTTGGTTGTGAAGCGCGGTGAACATGGCGTGCTCGCCTTCCATGGCGATGAGATCATTGCGTTGCCGGCTTTCCCAACCGCTGATGTCTGCGACCCAACTGGATGTGGCGACACTTTTGCAGGGACACTTGCAGCCTACATTGCTTCAGGCGACGGTCCATTGGGACGCGATGAATTGAGAACTGCACTTGTCGCAGCAACCGTTTCAGCAAGTTTTACTTTGCAATCGTTTGGCGTCGAAGCGCTTCAAACAATGACTTCAGAAGCCTTTGCCCATCGGTTGAGCCGCTTTGAGAACATCCTCGGATGATCAAGAATCCAGCCTTGGCAATTGCGATGCTTGTTCTGCATCCGACACCTCGCCATCATGTTCAACGAGGTCCCCAAACGATAAGTTGTCCAAATCTAAATTGTTTGATGCAGGGCCTTGTTCTTGCTGAATTTGCTCTATGAGCGTGTGCCGTCGGTCGATGTGCTTCATCATTTGTTCAACAGTTTCCTTGGGCAAAACACCGCCATGTTGTTCCGAGAGGTTCGATACAGAATTCTCAATTTCTTGCTGATGGGTTCTGGTCGATCGTTCCCGTAATTCTTGACTGCTTTCAGTTCCTGCTTCCCCATTGAGGGCTTGGACCGTTTCCCCAGTGAGCAGTTGGCCTGCCATGGAGGCGGTGCGTCCGATTCCTTCGATGAGCGCCTGAACTCGATTGCCGTTCCGCCTTTTCCGTTTATGGACGAATTGGGGGTTTGAGTACCCGGAGTTTCGCGGTTCAATTTTGTATTGGCTGCGTTGCGGTGTTGGCTGACTTTGGGGGTGGACCAATTCAGCGTCGAGGAGCGGGGCTTCTCTGCGAGCAGCATCGACAATCGAAGTGACTGGTTCCTCTTCCTCGGAGAATAAATTGCTGAATTCAAGATCAAATTCTGCTTCCATTGGCATCGCCGCCGGGGCGGGCTGTGGGACATGAGCTCCTTCCGGTCCAACAAAACTCGGGAGGAAGGTTTGCGGGGTTTCTTGTGCAGGGTCCACCGCATGGTGCTGGGGTAGATTTTGGTTTGTTTCGGCAATGCGCCCGTAGGATCGTTCCGTGTTCATTGACTGAGTGGCTGGATAAGGGTGGGATGGATGATTGTAATGCATTGGTTGGTGTTGGGACTGTGATGATTGCGGCAAGGCATGCGTTCGCTGCCTTGCGTTTGCCCGGCCACGTTGAATCAATCCGTGTTCAGCGCTGATGTGTGGCTGGTGGCTTAAATCAGGCTCTCCAAACATCCATCCTTCGGTAGGGGGCTGTTCAAAATCCAACTCCAGGGGCTCTTCAGTTCCAAAGAGGTTGAGTGGTACAGCTGATTCGGGAAGGTCTTCCGGATTGCCATGATTTGCAAGCAACGCCGCAATCGAGGGTGATGCTTCAATTCTCACGGGTTCTACAGGGAGAATTGGCGCCGCTTCGGAACGAGGGTAGTCGACATCTCGCTGAAGATCTTCCAAACCCAGACGGGCGATTTCCATGCTCTGGCCTTCTGCCAGCCTTGAATGCAAATAGCACAAACGCATGAGCACAGCCGCATTACCGGTGAGGATGTGGCAGTCGTTGGCTTGTGTTTCAATGGTCAATGTTGGTCGCTTTGTGCCAAAGCGTCCGATGAGGAGGAGCATTCCAACCCCGACGGTCAACAACTGCCATGAAGTTCCAATGACCATTCCACGGTATGCAACCAATAACAACACAGCGCCCACGACGCCCCATCCGGTGGGCAAAAGTGGTTTTGAGGTTTGATCTAAACGCATGACCCAATCGTGAGCGACTTCTGTGAATTCGCCGGTCTTTTGTTCAATCGAAAGCTTGCGCTCAGAAACAGTGACTCGAACCTTTCCAGGTTTTCCAACCATGTGCAGTCCCTTGAAGACTTCAAGGTCTTCTGCACGGTATGGACTCTCTTGTTGTCCAGTGATGCGCATCCCAGCGCGCAAAGGGCCCGTGGTTGGTTATCAATCCACCGACAGTTGCACCCACTTGCCCTTGGAAATATCGACCCCTTTTGAAACGCCAAATCCCCCAATTTGAAGGCAATCAAAGGTTTGCTCCACCGGCAGGAAGTTTAACAACAATAAGTTAGACGTCTTTCTATGCTTGAAGAGGTCCTCCTCTCGCCGGCGCTCGATGAAGTCCTCGAGGAATTGGGGAACAAAACAGAAGCCTGGACCAACAAATGGTGGTGGATGCCGCTGCGGGCGTTGCTCCTTGCTGCACCCTTCATAGCGATTGGCATCTACTATTTTTGGTTCCTTTGAGCATCACTCGAGGCAATCGAGCCGACCACTGCCCATGATCCTCGGCTTTGAATCGAGTTGCGCAATCAGTGTTGGTTCAGGATTCTCTCTTCGGATAAACAAGGGGTTCTCCCAAGCCACAACCGCATTTTCACCATCAACCGATGCGATCCGTCCGACGACAAATTGCAAATCGACGCTGGCGTGGATGACATCGCCTTCAGCCAAAATACGCTTTTGAAACGGTGAACGCTTGAGTTCGAGTTTGGACCGGTGGTGTGCAACCACGGCCAAAGGGATGCTTGTGTTGGTTTTCTTATCTTCAACAGCGGGTCGGACGAGCAAGGTTCCACTGCCCAAATGGTCTTCCTTTGCGTTGCGCAATGCAAGACCGACGCGGTCGCCAGCGCGGGCTGCAGGTACATCATCGTCCATCACTTGGAGCGATTTTGCGTTTCCAGTGCCGTTTGCGGGCAAAAGCACTAGGTCGTCATGAACATGAACGGTGCCAGATTGAACATAGCCGATGGCCACCAAACCAATGCCTTTGACGTTGAAGTGTTGATCGACAGGAATGACAAGGGGTGCTTCGGCGTTTGCCTTTAAATCATCAGAAATAGCGTCCATGAGATCATACAGCATGTTCCGCAATCCAATTCCATCGCCTTTGGCAAAAATCCATTCACCGAGGCCTGCCTGCTTGAACAGCATTTTCACTTGATCTTCATCGACCCACTCACCCTGAGGCGGGTTGATGACAGCAATCCCCTTTGTGAGTCCAGAACTGGCGAAAGCAACGAGCGCTTCTCCGAGCGTGGCGTCGATGCCGCTGACTTCGACGACACCAACGCGGGCAGCGGAGAGGGCGTTGAGGAACGGGCGCAGTCGCTCGGGGTATTTTGCAGGTCGAATGAGGGAAAGGATTCGTGGTCCATCGCTGCCGCTTTCCTTGTGAACGTAGGTATGCACATCCCGCTGGTCTGTGGGTTTTGCGATTTCACGGGCCAAATCATCGCTGCCAACCATGGCGATGTTGAGAACAGGCATGACTTCGCCACCAGCGAAGGCCACATCAATGTAGGGGTGCTCAATCGTTGTTGGTGCTGCGCATTTGTTCTCGGATGCGCTTCGCCTGGTCCCAATCTTTTTGCTCATCTTCTCCATCAATGGTCAGTTGAGGGATCGGAATTGGCCTCATCATAGAATCAATTGCAACAAAGAAGAAGTAGCCTTCACAGATTTTCTTTTTATTCCATGTGGCTTTGTCCACTGCCATCGCAGTTACCTTTGTGCATGCCGTGTGCGTGCTCGTGAAAACGACCTTGCCAGTCACTTCCAAAAGGTCGCCTTGGCGTGCAGGTGCAATGAATTTGAGGGTGTCAATGGAGATGGTGACAAATTCACGGTGAGCGAATTTAGAACAAGCAATCCCGCCAGCTTTGTCCATGATCGAAAGGAGGCGACCACCGAACAGGGTGTCATGGTCGTTTGTATCGCCAGGGAAGATGTGCTCGATCAGCGTCACGGGTTCCTTTGAGTATGGTTCCATGGTTTTGCCACGGTCTTCCCCCTCATGAAGTCATTGAAGCGCTTGAGGAGCCAAAGGGTGGTTTCAGCACCTCGGCCGATGTGCGGTTGAAACGGCCGGTTCCGAGGTTTGCATGGTGTAGGTTCGCGGAAGGTTGGAGGCTCAAGCAGGGGGTCGTTCGGGCATCGAAGTGCAGTGGATACAAAGCCAGTCATGAACCAATCAGAAAGAGCCTACTGCGCGAGGTTTATCGGGCTGAGTGGCCCATGATTGGAGGATTGGATTGCCGCTGACCCGATTCTTGAAAGCGTTCGTGGCACAGGCTCGCACTTAGACCCCGTTGAGGTAGGCATGAATGCGATGTGGTTTTATGTGGAGGAATCATCGCGTGAAGAGCAGGTGAGTCCATGACACACGAGAATCGTACCTTGAGAACCCCACTCTTCCTTGTAGCACTGATGATTTTGGCACCCTTTGCAGGCGCCGCGAACGTGACAACATTCGCCAATCAAGACACGGAATCAGACATTGAAATGCGAGGTGGCTCAGCCTTCCTCAACCGCGATGACGGTAGCATCAACTTGCCAGCCAGTGACACCGTAACGAGCGCAAGCGTCGATGTTTCGGTCCACATGGTCGAACACGCCTCGCACCAACGGATCGACACAGACACCATGTCACGGGTGTGGAATCCAAATTACAACAACCAACTCACCAAATTTTCAAACACATCATACTTCACCTTCGAAGACGGCGCAACGGCAACACCGGTCTCCCTCACTGCAGAGGGTGTGCTCACCGATTTCGAAGAAACGCTGGCCGGCTTTGTCGATCAACGACCTTTCTATCAGAACAATTACGGCTTTGACCACGGTGAACTAAATCCACCAGGCACCCCTCCAATCCCAGGGGTCCCAGACTGCTATTCTGGAACTTACTGCTGGGGAACTGGCCTTTATGACAGCGATTACACCGACGAGTTCTCGAACCAAAATGGTGGAAAGTATGCCTTGCATTCCCCTTCGATGTTCGTCGACCTTGCACTGAAGGACACCACTGCCTACTTCGATTCGTACCACGACCTCGATCGAATCACTCCGGGTGGTACAAATCCTGCCATCAAGTACACCGATTGTGCTTACGTGCAAATTAGGTCTTCCAGCAACGGCATTTTCCCACCCGACCCATCAGGATTCAGTTACATCGATATCGACGTCGGTAATTCAACTGGTGTTGGCTACTCGAATGGGTATTATCGCGTCAGCGCGGGCTCCAACAACGCGGGGGAGATCTACAACTCTTGCAGCGATGTTCCAGCAGGCGATTATGCGCTTGGTGGCACATCCGTCGGAACGGCCAACCCCACGGGCTGGGCCAACATCGCCATCGATCTCATTCAATACGTCGGCCAATACATTCAACTTCGTTTCGTCATGGACGACAACGACATCAACACTGCTGACGGAAACGCTGCAGGATGGTACATCGATAACTTCCGACTCGGTGACCGCTTGCCTCAAGCAGCAACCATGGACATCAACGGTTTCCTCCCATCGGTTCAAGGTGGCGAAAACCAACCAAACGGATACGGCCTTCTGACCATTGAATCAGAAACCACTTCATCGGCTACCTTGTCTCTGGAAGTCCTCGATTCAGCGACCGGCGTTACGGTTGTTGACAACCACGGCGTTCCTATGATTGGCCTTCAGGGAAAAATCATTGAGCTTTGGGACATCAATTCCACTGAGCACCCTTCAGTGAACTTCCGATTGACCTTTGATTCTGGAACTTCTCGGCTTTCAAGCCCAATTTTCCATGGGTTTAGCATCGGGACTCGAGTCGGTACAGGCTTCAATCAAACCGATGAAATGACCAACGGTGTCATCAATGGCGTCTGGGAGGCAACCCCGGGTATGCCCCTCGTGTATTCACCACTGCTCACCGATTCATCCTACACACCAGCGCTCGAACGCAGCAGCTTTTCGAAACCAATTACTCGCATCACTGCCCATGTTGAAGACGACTGCACAGATACGCCCTCCCTCGATTTACAAGCCGTCGGCGGCAACGGTATCATCGGGATGATCCCCGGTACAGAATACATTCTGGACTCGCCGATTTTCGGATTTGAGACCTTGATGTCATACCCAAGCAACTGTAATGTTGGCGGACTTTGGTTCGACTTGGCGTTTGGACATCACGCAACGCACTTCCAAGTTGACGTCGCAAACGACAGCAACATCGACTGGGGCTTTGATGAACCAGCTTTCGGCTCCTTTGGTCGACAAACGCAATTCCTCCTGAACAAGGTTGACAGCATCAACTACGGCACAACCTTCGCCAACATCAGCACCGATCTCAGCGGCGTTGCAGAAGGTGGCAGTTTCATGCTCCCCAAGGGTGCAGTTGTTCTTTCGAGCGACTTCGTGCTTGATGAAATGATGATTCACTCAAGCACCGACCCCATGGAAGGATTCGACTTCTCTGTGCTATCGGGAACTCAATCCGTCGAACTTGGACCGGTTGACAACGCCACACGAATGCTTCCAGAGTACTTGAGCCAGACAGACCTTACGGCATCGCTCAATTCGTTGCTTACCAACCCACTTGTGCCTGTCAGTCACGTTGACGCCTACGGTAACGAGTGGATGACATTCCGCTTCAGAGCGGATTCTCCAAACTCATCAACCGGGGCTACGATGGTGATTCGGGACCTCGATGTGGTCTACAACTTTACCACCACCCTTGACAATTCAGACGGGCTTGATTTAGAACTCAACAAGGGTGTTGCTCTTTGGACCGGTGGCTCAACGGCCAACGTCGAAATGACAGTGACTTCCACCAGCGGTGGCGGCCTCACCTTCTCGAACTTGAACATCGTGACTGCAAGCGGGTACGACAACACGCTGGCCGTGACTGGAAACCCAGTTGGTTTCTATCCAAACGGAGATTTGTATGAAATCGTCACGACGCATACAGTCGCACCTTCGACCGGTTCTTCGCTTGCTGAAAGCCACCTCACCCTTGAATCGAGCACGGGGACTGCCATCTTGTCCTACTCCGAAGTCTTCGGGTTTGCAGAAGCTTCAGACGCTGGCGATCTGATCACCCTTCAATCCACTTCGGTTGAGGCGGACATCACGGACGGTAAGCGCATTACATGGCGATTCATTGTGAACTCGAATTGGGAAGACACGGATGAGGTTCGGATTTATTCTGGACTTCTCGCAACCGATGGAGTCAACGGATTGCCATCAGCTTTGCTCATGGCTCCTCCAGGCGGCAACGCCGTCGAAAACGATGCAATCATCACCTCGTTTGAGGTTCGAAACGACATCGGCTTGTCTCAAGACCTTGATGACGGAAAATCCAATCAAATTGTCAACCTTGCTGGAAGCATCCGGCTTGAAAACCTCGACATCTCACCCGACCCAAGCCGTTACTACATGGTGCTCGAACAGAAGTCAATCAACACCTCATCGGAGAACTTCACTGTCGAATGGCTGCCAATTGAAAACCAATCTGGCGTGATCGGTGGCGACTTCGACCTCGACATCGATCTCGGCTTTGCCGCAGGTGCAGAAACATACAGGTTCCGCATTGACGGGTATGAAGGCGGGGACACGCTTTGTCCTGCAGCGACCTACCGCCCTGATGCTGATTGCGCTATTCCATTCAACCTCTCCATCGATACGTTGGACCCGAAGTTGATTGAAGTTAAGATCCTCAACGGTCAAGTTGATCCTTCATTGGAAAGCAACTGGCGAACTATGGTTGACGATACATGGGTGGTTCCTTCGGCCAATCAACAAATCCGATTGAACGCTTACGACTTGCCAAACCCACCAGCATCCCTCGACATCAAAATCTGGGTTGAGAATGACCACGATACAAACGGTGACGGCATAGCAGATGCCAGCGAATACATCACGGTGACAGTCAACAACGACGGCCAAGCGCCGTTCTCGAACTACACTGGCGCGTTCAGCGATATGGCCAACATTGGTGCAGATCCGGTCGGCAAGGTTTCTGTTTGGGTCGAAGGCTTCGATTTAGCTGGTAACCCAATCGACGGTGGTGCGGCAGGCTTCGATAACGACCACTTCACCTATGTTTCAATGAACTCAAAATCACCAGTGATTCGCAACTTCTTTGTCGATGATTCACGAGATGGGCGTTTCCTCAACTCAAATCAACCACAATATGACGGAAAGTGGAATCAAACCATGTACGCCGGAAACCAATATTCTTTGATTGTCGAAGCAAACGACGACAACGGATGGCGTGACGTGGATTACTTCCACATCGATCTTACCGACGACAGGGACGACATGGATGTCTATTACTATCCACGCAATGAAACCGCGTGGACAGATTCTCCTTGGATTACCATCCTTGAAGAGAGCGAGATCTCCGACGGTCCTCGAATGCTCCGAATGGACGGTGGAGCGTTGATTGATCCGTTCGAAGCTGACTTCCTGCTCGACCTGCCAATTCGTATTGATTGGGGCGTCCTCGGCGCAACCACAGCACTCAACAATCCAGTGCTGTACATGCAAGACCTTGACAACCCACGCTACCGAATGCTCCCTGCGCCAGGCCGACATATTCAGGACTGGTACTACAGCGATGGTATCCAACTTGATTTCCGAACCGATGAAGTAAATGATTTGATGATTACACCTGTGTTTGAAGACCTTTCAGAGCCTAAAACTGCCGATGTTCGAAAGGGCTTCGTCTACCCCGGTGACATCATCTCGTTCAGCGGTCAATACGCTTACCTTGACGGGATTAACAACGACGTGTTCATCACGCCTGAGATTCCTCTAACCTTGGAAATAACCCGCTCAGATGCCGCTGCAAACGGAGCCAAAGGCTACGTTCCGTTCCCTGGTGAAACCTCCTACCACACCTTCTCCGGTGGGGCGTTTGAGATTAACCTCACAGCCGCACCAGTGGCAAACGACTACCAATACACGTTCCGTTTGTGTCCGTTTGATGATGCTACAACAGCCATCGACGACGCCACTTCTTGTGGCAGTGAACAAGTGGGTCTACCGGACGGGGCTGTTGACAGCACGCCTGCAGTGTGCGCTGGATCAAGTTCCTATGGATGCACCACCTTCAACATCAAGGTTGATGGCAACCCGCCAGAAGTAAACACCGATTCTTGGACTGCAAAGCGCGGTGCAACCAGCGAGGTCATCTCGGGCGACATGCCCACCTCGACCTACCACTGTGTTGATGTTGAAGTCGTTCTCAAAGAACGAGAAGCCTTGTTCCAGGGCGACGTGAATGTGGCTTGGAGCTTTTATTCCGATGCAAGCAACAACATTGTGTGGCCGGTCTATGCAGCCTCCTTTGGCGAGGAGCCAATGACCGCTGAACTTACGCTTTCACCGCTTGGTGGTTCATACGCAGCTTCCGCCACATGCATTGATTTGTGGCCTCTTGAAGACGGTCAATTGGAACCTGCTAAGGATCAAATCAACAACGTCGAACTTGTCATGTGGATTGACGCAAAGGATTCCGCAGGCGCAGGAATCATCTTCGGTGGCGGTCCAACAGATGAAGGCGGTATCGCGGCGATCTTCTCAAGTTCTGAAGAACACAAATCGAACTACCGCTTCATCCATGAGGAACCAAGTTTCGCAGTTGAGAACATCCTATTGACGCCGAAATCACCTGAAGTTGGCGAACGAATGGAACTCGAAATTGAAGTGGCGAACACCGGGACCATGGCTGGAAGCACCGTCCTCGTTGTCCGCTCAGTCACCGCAGGTGGCGTTCCTGTGCTGGAAGGTACAGTTGAAACCGGCGAGATCGACATCCTCTCGAAGAAATGGGTCTCCGTTGATTTGGAAGAATTCACCCAAGCAACAACCGGGATGTACTACCTCATCTCAGATGAAACAACAAGTGAAGTGTTGTACAATGGTTCCGCAGAAGGAAATCAATTCAACGTCAAGGTGCAAAGTGAATCCGACGATGGTTCAACTGTGATTTTGTTGCTTGTTGTTCTGTTGGGGATCGTCGTGATCCTTGGTATTGTCGTTGTGGTCTTGGTTCGCCGAGAAGATGACAGCGATATGTACCAAGACGACGACGATTTCGACGCAGCCCCGAAGAAGGCTTACGTCGAACTCCCTGGAGAATCTGCACCAGGTCCTGCTGCCGATGTCACACCTCAGATGGCAGATGCAATGACCAAATTCCCACAGTGGACTCAAGAAGAAATTCAAGGCTACTTCGACCAAGGATGGAACGTCGACGCGCTCCAAGATTGGGTCAAAAACCAATGAGTGTGACTCGTTTGCCTGAGCGACTGGACTGGCCCGACCACACTTGGTCAGATCCAAATGGGGGAAGCATTCTGCTCCATGGAGTGCTTCCAACGGTGGTGTATCCACGCCTCATGCGACCTCGAGAATCATGGCACGCCCTTGCAATTTTGGAATCTCCCGATGTTGTGGACATGTGGGTTCAAGAAGAAAAAGACGAAGCAGAATCTTCAGGAATCAACCTCACACACGGGTTAATTTCGGGGGGCTCCTTCGCCATTTACCTCGATGAAGTAACCTTGCTGGAGGATGTGACTTCGGGGCGTTACCCCGATCCTGAACCACGCCGATTGCATCGTAATGCTATCCGGCATGATCGGCCCGTGTACTTCATTGAACCTACAGCCGATGATGAACAGTGGTATGAGCACCTCACCCTTGAAGCGAAAGCGGCCTCCCACTGGAAAAAACTCCTCGGCCTCATTTCTTTAGGTGGGAAATGGCGGAAAAGGGTCAAAAAGAACATTTTCGATGCTCAAAAACCACCCAAAGGGGCCTCTCCAAATTTTGGTTCCGCCTCAGTTCTGGCCGCCACATGGTGGGACCTCAGCGAATGGTTGGTTGGCGAAGCGGTCGTCAAGGCGCGTGACATTCGATATGCAGAACGCCTCCGAGGGGCGTTGGCTAACCTTCGGAAGGAGCACGGAGAGGATGCAGTTCTTCTTTTACCCCTGTTCTTACCGCACCGAAACGCAGTCTTAGCGGCCCTTGAATCCCTTCCAGAACCAGAGGAGATTACTTCAAACCCAACCGACACGGCTGATACAGAGGAGGAGTGAAGATGTCCACAGGTGCCATTGAAGTGCGAATTGAAAACCAGCTCGTTCGGTTCGTCCCTCCGACCCCAGTTGACCAAGATTCGGTTGTGGCTCAACTCGGTGGACAGCAAACTGGTGGTGTCGTGATCAAGGTGCTTGACCGCCCGCGTGCGACGCTTGTAATCGATGAAAAGGGCCGAATTGTTGTCCATGGAACACATCGAGTCGAAGCGGCAAGAGCTGCTGCCAGAGAACTCATGCTCCGCCTTGGACTTGATGACGCAGGACTTGAAACCGAACTCGGACCCGTTGTGGCTTCCTTTGAATTTGGGCAGGCTTTGCTTGTTGAGAGCCTCGTCGGAGATTTCGGAGCAGGGAGCGCCCATTACGACGAACGCCTCGGGTGTTCAATCGTGGAGGACACGCGTCACAATTTGACCCTTCATATGTGGCCAAATGGGCGGTGCGTTGTGACCGATGCTCGTCATCGAAACATGGTGGCCATGGCTGCTGTGTTCTGGAAAGGCCGCTTCAAAGAACGCAAACTCTTGATTGACCGCATTTGAGGCGCCATTTGGGCCCATGCGTTGAAAACCATCCGCCATTTACGCAAGCGTGAGGGTTATCCATGGGCGAAGCATCAAAATGGACAGGCCCCATCGTCGACAATCACTTCCATCTTAATCGCAAAGGCCTGTTTTTGCAGGCCGCTGGAGAGTTCAAACGGGCCGGAGGGACCGATTTAATTCTGGTTCACTGCCCTGATTTTTCAGCCCCACCATCAACTCGAGAAGGGCACTTTGAAACTTACAAAGACACCGTGAAAATGGCTGCGGAAGTACGAGAAACACACGCCCTCGGGGTGAGGGTTGTCCTCGGACCCCATCCTGCTGCCTTCGCCCATCAGTTCGCAGCTTGGCTCGAAGAAGACGGAGAAGATGGTGCTGAACGGGCCATGAACAATTATCGAAACAGCATTGACGCTGCGCTTGAATTGGTCCATGAAGGGAAGGCGCATGCCGTCGGTGAAGTTGGCCGACCCCATTGGCCGGTCAGCGATCGCGTTTGGGACCTATCCAACACGCTGCTTGAAGAAACGATGAGCATGGCAAGAAAAGAAGGAATTACGTTGCAACTCCATGTCGAAGGGGAACTGGAAACCACCTATTCGGACCTCGCTGCGATGGCAGATCGTGTTGGTTTAGACAAGCGCCGGTTGGTGCGTCATTACGCCCCTCCAACCCTTACTGGTAGCGTCACTCAAGGACTCACCCCAAGCGTTCTGATTGGGAAAGGTGCCATCGAAGAAGTCCTCTCAACAGCGGAATCATCCACCCACGGCTTTCTTCTCGAAACGGATTACATGGACGATGTTCGTCGACCAGGGGCTGTCCTCGGCCCTAAAACCGTCCCAAAAAGAACCAACCAGTTGCTCGAAGCAGGCCTCGATGAAGAATTTCTGTGGAAAGCGCATCAGGAACTGCCCGATTACCTCTATGGCCCTTCACCATGAGGAACAGGCCCAAAGAGCCCACTTTGAGGGGTACCATCCGCCACCACATTGATGAGTTAGCGCCGTCACCGGTGGCTCATGGCACGATTTGGTAGGGCATTCACCGCGTTGCTCGTGTTGACCTTATTCGTCTTGCCTGCGCTCTCAACTGGCGCCGCAGCACAAGGCTCACCGCTTCCTGCGGTCGAGTTGGACTGTGGCTCAGACCCGGTGATGAACGTTCATCCAAACTTCTACGAGGATGCTGTCCTTGTCTGCACGGTCACCAACCCAACCTCGGCAAGTGAAGTCGTCAAGGTCGATAAAATCGAATGGGATGGCGTCAACGTAGAAATGACGCTCAGTGAAGATGAATTTACTCTTGCTGCCGGCGATGAAGAGAGTTTCAACATCGTGTTCTCGGGCCAAACAAGACTCCCAGCTTCCCTCACTCATGAATTTGAAATCGAAGCCAAAGTGACCTCTTGGAACGGCCTTCCATACGGGGAACTTCCGGATGGCCCATGGGTGGTCAACCAATCCTATCTTGGTGATTTCTCAATTGCTTCCTATGGAATGGTTGAATTGATCATGTCCGACAAAACCACCCGTGAACTCTCTACATCAGAAGAAGTCGATTTCACCTTCCAATTCACCAACAAAGGCAACGATGACGATAACATTGTGATTCGTATCGCCAATGAAGCGGACTTGGTTGCCGCAGGCTTCTCGTTCCCGGCAGGCACATTTGTGAGCGAAGAAGTGGCCTACCAAGGCACTTCGAGCCTCCGAACCTTGACGGTACGCTCACCTTCGGATCTCGCTGAAGACATCCGCCTCCCTGTGCTTTTCCAAGCCGAAAGCAGCGTTGACAGCAGCGCAGCGTCGAGCGAAATTACAGTTCAACTCAACGTCGTTGCTCCCGGTCAATCAAGTTCGCTTGGCGGTAACCTTGAGGAAATAGACAAGGATCAGGTCCTTCAATACGCTGCAATCGCAGGAGGGGTCATCCTCGTTCTGCTTTTGGTCGTGGTTTTAGCAAAAGCCACCAAGCGCTCCTCTCGGGGCACTGCAGCCGCTTCAGCGATTCAGGTGCCTGTCGCCATCGATCTTCCCGAATATCCTGCTTCAGTTGAATCGCCAGCTTTGGATGACGATTTAGACGATTTCTTTTCAGACCTCGACGGTCCTTCAAAGGCCGACGAATTCGACGATATGTTCGATGATTTGTAAGCCTCTTCGGCGAAACAAAATGGGTCGCAGATATGCGGTTTCATAGGTCGTGACATAGGCAACAGTCATAGGTTAGGTGTGCTGGCCAACACCTATCCATTGAGGAGGTACTGTTATGCTACAATTGCAAGGAAAGACCGCCTTCGTGTTTGGTGTGGCGAGCGAGGATTCCATCGCTTGGGCGATTTGTCAACAGTTGGCGGCCGCTGGTGTGACGCTTTACCTCGGGTATCAGAAGCGATTCATGAGCCGAATTTTCCAACTCAAAGACAAATTACCACAAATTGGCGGATTCTACCCGCTTGATGTGGCAGAGGACGCAACAACAAAGGAATTTTTCGACGCCTTTGCAGCAGAACATCCAGGGCTCAAGGCTGATATTCTCATTCATGCGATCGGCTTTGCGCCTCGAAGTTGCTTTGATCGCCCCATTCTCTTCGTCGAAGATGCTGATATCAACACGGCCATGACCATTTCAGCAAATTCGCTGCAACGTTGCTTGAAGCATGCGCTGCCTTACCTCAACCCTGGTTCGTCCACCATCACGCTAACCTACGCCGCTTCGACCCGATATGTTCCTAATTATGGCATCATGTCGATGGCTAAGGCTGCATTGGAATGCTGGACGAGGGAACTTGCGTGCCACCTCGGTCCGGAAGGTCATCGCGTCAACGCCATCTCTTCCGGCCCCATACGCACCATTGCCGCAGGTGGCATTCCGGGTTTTGACAAAATCCTTGACCACGTCGAAGCCAATGCACCATTGCGCCGTAACGTCAATCAAAACGATGTAGCGGGAGCAACGCTTTGGCTTGCAAGCCCTCTCGCAAGCGGCGTTACAGGCCAGTGCATATACGTCGATGGCGGTTATTCGATCACCATGGTGCCTCAGAGCATCATGGATCAGTGAAGTGAGCGCATGACGATCACAACAGCAAATGGCAAACCCTGCGAAGGGCTTGATCAAGGACCGTTCGAACCGATTGCAGTCATCGGTTTGGCAGCCTTGATGCCTGACGCGCCAAGCATCGAAGCCTTCTGGCAGAACATCATCGATTCCAAAGTCAGTATTCGAGAGATACAGGAAGGCCGATGGCCGGGTCCAATCAACCATTTCTATCGAGAAGGTGGGCCTGGCGACAGCAAAGAAGGGTTCACCTACGCCAAAATCGGAGCTCTTGTCGAAGGGTTCGAATTCGACTGGCGTCGATGGAGGCAGCCACCAGGCACCCTCCCGCAAATTGATCCATGCCAACTTTGGGCGGTTTCTGTAGCAGCAGATGCCATCGAGCAAGCCGGCTATGATGGCGAAACAAAAGACATCGATCGCACTCGATGTGGCGTTGTTTTCGCAAATGCGCTCGGCGGTGAGAACCGCAACCTTTCCAACATTCGCGTGTGGTCCAACCACACCAAAGAGCTGGCTAAGAAGCATGGGCTTGCAGAACAGAACATCGAAGCGTTCACCGAAGAGTTGGTTGAGGGTACGCCACGAATCGATGAAGACACAATGCCTGGGGAATTGGCCAATGTGGTTTCAGGCCGAGTCGCAAACCTACTCGATTTACAAGGCCCCAACCACGCAATGGACGCCGCCTGTGCGTCTTCCATGGCGGCTGTTTTGGATGCTTGCCGATTGCTGCAAACCCGTCAGGTGGACCTCATGCTCGCAGGGGCTACAGACCGTACGATGGATCCGGCCACATTTTCGAAGTTCAGTGCCATTGGCGCTTTATCACCGACTCATTCAACCCCATTTGATGCCCGAGCAAACGGCTTTGTGATGGGTGAGGGGGCTGGTGTGTTGCTGTTGAAACGCCTGAGCGATGCTTTGGCAGATGGCGATGAGGTTCACGCAGTCATCCGTGGCATAGGTGGTTCCTCCGATGGGCGCGGCAAGGGCATCACTGCACCAAGCCAGCGGGGCCAAGTTCAGGCCATCGCCCGAGCGTACAATCAAGCGGGGTATCCTGCAAGCACAGTGGAACTCGTGGAAGCCCACGGCACCTCGACAAAGGTGGGAGATGCGACCGAATTGTCGACGTTATCTTTGCTTTGGGACGGGTTCCCAAGTGGAGACCATGTTGCTGTCGGCTCGATAAAATCTCAGATTGGCCATCTCAAAGCCGCTGCTGGTATTGCAGGAATCATGAAGACCGTTATGGCGCTTCACCACCGCACCATTCCCCCATCCGCAGGGTTTGAAACGCCAAACCCGACCGTTGAATGGAGTGAGATTCCCTTCTTTGTTCCAACCGAAGCCCGCGATTGGCCTCGACCTGAACACCACCCGCGACGGGCAGGCATTTCCGCCTTTGGCTTCGGCGGTACGAACTTCCACATCGCTCTTGAGGGCTATGAGCCAGAATATCACGCTCCGTTGGCGCGCGAATGGGATCTTCGATGGCAAGCCTATGCTGCGATTGAAACCTCTTCTTCAACAACCCCTTCCGCCCCGTCTATTCTCGATGGTTCTGCGGCACCAAGCATGACTCACGAACAACTCAAAGCGGTTGAAGGTGGCATGCTTCTGCTCTCTGCCGAATCCCTCGAAGGCCTAAGGCAGGCCCTCACGACAACTTCCTTCGAAGGAGCCACCTTCGATGAAGACCCGAAAGGAATCCGTCTGTCTTATGCTCTCTATGCTGCATCAAGTTCCTTTGATTCAAGCGCTTCAATGCGGATGGCCGTTATTGCCACCAATTGGGCCGAGTTCAACAAGCGAGTTGAATTGGCTCTCAAGGCCATGGACGATGAAGACAAGTGGGGCTTCCTACAAGCCCAAGGCGTTTTGATCACCAAAGACGCTCCGCTTCATGCTAAAGCCAAGGTTGCGCACATGTACCCTGGACAAGGCAGTCAATACGTCGGTATGACCCATGATCTGCATCAACGCTACACTGCGGTTCAGCAGGTTTGGGCCAAGGCCGATGAGACCATGATCGAGGTGCTTGAAGGTGAAACCCTGTCAAGTTTCGTACTTCGGTCAAACCTCTCGAAAGAAGAACAGGCAGAGGCTGAACACAAACTAAAGCAGACAGAATACACTCAGCCTGCCATGTTGACCGCTGACCTGGCCATCGAGCGAGCGCTCAACGATCACGGCATTCACCCCGATATGGTCGCTGGCCATTCGCTCGGCGAATACGCTGCATTGATGGCTGCAGGGATTTTGGATATGGACGGAGCACTTCGTGCAGCAGCTGCTCGCGGAACTGAAATGGGCGCTGTAGAAATTGACGATAAAGGGCTCATGGCAAGCGTTAGTGCGCCATATTCAGAGGTTGAAACAATCATCAACGCTGTCGACGGTTACGTCATCGCAGCGAATAAAAATTCTCCAAAGATGACCGTCATCGCTGGTGAAACAGAACCGGTGAAGGCCGCAATGGCTGAGTTTGAAGCCAAAGGATTCCAATCGATGCCATTGGCCACCTCCCACGCTTTCCATTCGAGGATTGTCGCACCAGCCAACGAACCTCTTCGCAGGTTCTTAGAAGGGCTTGATATTCGTTGGCCCACCATCCCAATCACGGCCAATGTCGACGGGGAATTCTACCCAATGAACCCTTCAGACAGCGAGGATTTGGAGGCTTCGAAATCCGCAGTTCTCAGCAAGTTAGCCTTGCAAATGGCTTCCTCAGTTGAATGGACCGCTCAAATTCAAACCATGTATGAAGCCGGAGCACGAGCGTTCATCGAAGTCGGGCCCAAGCGCGCTCTGAGCATGTTTGCGGTTCAGATTCTTGAAGATCAGCCTCACTTGCCAGTCATGACAAACCACCCCAAACAAGGTGGAATCGCATCCTTTTTGACCGCCCTCGCTACGATGGCGCTCGCAGGACGTCCGATGAATTGGCCGGCGCCAACATCAGCCGCACTGACCGAAGCGTTCCGTGCCGGGCCAATTGAAGCACATCGAGCCACCTCATCGGGTGAAGATTTGCGCACGCGAGCCCGCCCGTTGCCTTCTGCTGCTGGAACTGGAACACCTCAAGTGGTGCATGTTCAGCAAGCCTCGAGCTCCCCGAACCTCGATCCGGAGATTGCCGCTCAAAAAGCCAAGGATGCTTACCTTGGAGACCGGATTGCTTCCCTTACGAATTATCCCGCTCGTTTCTGCCACGGAATGGTCGATTTACGCCTTGGCCTTGGCATGTCGGAAGCAAGCATTGCCTCTCTGTTCCAAACTGTGGTTTCCGAGGCGAAAACCGACCCGGAAGTGGACGTTAGCGGCGCCAAAACGGTTGCGGACGTAGCCCGTTGGATTGCAACACCTCCTGCTGGTTGGTCACCGAAGTCCTCAATGACTCGAATGGCCGCTCCTTCTTCTGCAGGTCATGCCCCTGCAACAGGCCATGACCCAATGAGCCGGCGCCGTGCAGATCCGTTTGTCGTAACGGGCGTGTCGCTTGGACTTCCTGGCGGGGAGAGTGTGTTCAATGAAGATACTTTTGAGCGCCTTGTTCGCGGTGAAACTTGCATCTCAGAAGTCACCGATGATTACAAGCAACGCTTACTGGACAAGAATCTGGTTCGCTTGATCAAAGGGCGAGATGGTTCAGTGAACATGGACCAAGCCACAGCGTTTGGCGACGTGCCCCAACTCGCAGGCGTGAAAGGTGCTTTTGATCTTGCAGAAGAATTTGGCATTGATCCAAAGGTCATACTGGCTTGGGACATAACGACACAACTCGGCATGGCCGCTGGGCTTCTTGCCCTAAGAGATGCAGCGATTCCATTGACTCCCGTTGAACAAATCGGCAAGGGCGGATTGCGCTTGATTCGAAACTGGCAAGTCCCTCAGCACACCCGGGATCGAACAGGAATCGTCTTCGCTTCGTGTTTCCCTGGCTTCCAAATGGCCCTGAAACATGCGAAAGCAAACGGCGACGACGGTGAGGGGCGCTTTGATCGACGGTACCTGTTCCAAACTCTAGCAATGGGCCATTCACAATTCGCTCAATACTCTGGTATTCGAGGTCCAAACACAATCATCAATCTAGCGTGTGCATCGGCCACAGCAGCGTTTGGCGTTGCGGAAGATTGGCTCAACGCCGATCGCGTCGATCGTGTTGTTATCATCTCGGCGGATGACGTAACGGGCGATGACATGTGGGAATGGATTGGTGGGGGCTTCGCCGCATCAGGAGCTGCTGCAACCCACAACGTGGTCGAAGAAACAGCATTGCCATTCGACCGGAGGCGCAATGGATTGATCCTCGGCATGGGCGCAGCAGCCTTCGTTGTTGAACGCAATTCAGAAGCGGAAGAGCGTGGTGTTCAACCAATTGCAGAATTGCTCGGTGCGACCACCGCCAATTCCGCCTTCCACGGCACTCGCCTTGATGTTGATCACGTTGCTGAAACGGTGGACAACTTCGTCACCTCCATGGAACAACAATGGGGCATCGACCGCCATGAAATCGCTTCTGACACCGTGTTTTTCTCCCATGAGACCTACACCCCTGCTCGGGGTGGGTCGGCGCAATCCGAAGTTCGGGCGTTGCGAGACACCTTCACACACAGCACGGACAAACTTGTCATTGCGAACACAAAAGGCTTCACTGGTCATCCAATGGCAGTTGGAATTGAAGACGCCAGCATGTTCCACGGCATGAAAACTGGAAGGATACCTCCGATTGCAAACCACAAGGAAGTCGACCCTGAGTTGGGTAACCTCAACCTCTCAAAAGGTGGCGATTATCCAAACCTCAAGTACGGCCTTCGGTTCGCTGCTGGATTTGGGTCTCAAATGGCGCTTTCACTTGTTCGCCGCTGGCCCGTTGTTGGTGAACGGATTGACGGGGCGAAATTCCTGGCATGGAACCGTCGCTTAGCGGGCAATGAAGACGTAGTCATGCGTTTGCTGGATCAGAAGTTGGTTGCTTATGTGGACGGTGAGAACAACCTTCATGGCGGCGTTCAAGGGGATCCTTGGCCCATCACAGCGCCTTTTGAAGGCAAACCCTCAGTTGTGCCAAACCCAGTCCCAACCCCCGTTCCTCCACCAGTTTCAGTCCCCGCTCCTCAGCCGAGCCTCCCTGCTCCAACACCAGCACCGGCTTCAGTACAATCACTCAGCCCGTCGGCTGTCGCTGAAGGCGATGCCGTCACCGTAGTCATCGATGTGGTTGTCAATCACACGGGCTACCCAGCTGATTTTGTTGAATTGGATCAGGACCTAGAGGGTGAGTTGGGCATTGATACGGTCAAGCAGGCCGAGATCATGGCTGATATTCGTGAACGGTTCAACCTCCCTGTGGATGAAGAATTTGTGCTCTCTGATTATCCGACCTTGAATCACATGATTGGCTACATTCAACGAATGAGCGGTGGAACCACTGCTCCCGTTCCAGCACCTGCTGCACCGACCCAACTGCCTTCTGAGGAAGCACCACAGCCAGTCGCTGAATCGCAACCTCTTGCTTCCCCAGCCCCACACCCTCCAGCCTCCCCGGTTGATGAAGAGCATTTGCGGGCCACTGTGGTCGAAGTTGTCGTGACTCACACCGGTTATCCGGCTGATTTCATTGAACTCGACCAGGACCTCGAAGGTGAATTGGGGATTGACACGGTGAAGCAAGCCGAAATTATGGCGGACATACGCGATCGATTTGGTTTACCGCTTGATGAAGATTTTGTTCTATCCGATTATCCAACCTTGAATCACATGATTGCCTACATCCATCGCATGCAAGGAGGCGAAGCACCATCGAGCCCAGCCAAGGCAGCACCGGCGCCCTCTCCACCAGCACCGGTAGCGCCTGCCCCGGTAGCGCCTGCCCCGGTAGCACCTGCCCCAAGTGAGCCAACAACCTCAAAACCGAAAGGTGTGGCAACAGACGGCACAGTTGATGACCAATTGGTTGAGATTGTCGTTAAGCACACGGGTTACCCTGCTGATTTCATTGAAATGGATCAAGACCTCGAGGGAGAATTGGGCATAGACACCGTGAAGCAAGCCGAAATTATGGGTGATGTACGAGAGGTGTTCGACCTTCCATTGGACGAAGACTTCGTCTTGTCTGATCATCCTACGCTGAACCATTTTACTGCCTACATCCTCCGCATGAAGGGCGATGCATCCACTGGTTCACCCGCCCCTCCAAGCCAAACGGAGGCACCAACCGCTCCCTCTTTGGTTTCAACGGCTACAACCGTTGAATCACGACGCTGGCAAATTGAAGTTGAAGCAGCACCGGGTCGAGATGCCCCCATGTCTTTGAAGGGAACAGCCGTTGTTACAGACGACGGTTGGGGCATCGCAGAGGTATTCTGTCAACTCCTTGAAGCGGACGGCATGGATGCGATTCGCATCGGTTTCGAGAGCAACATTCGGGACATGTCTGTCCAGCAAGAAGGCAAGAGAGTCGTCTACCGTGCAGATCCCGGTAACCCCGAACACATCGCTGCGGTGAGTCAAGCCTTGAACGGACACAACATCTCTGCCTTGATTCACATGTCGCCGCTCAAGTTGGCCAGCGCTTCGTGGGCGGAAGATGGGCATCCTTCATCTCAGATTGCTCTGGCCGCACAAGGATACTTTTCCTTGCTGCAAGGCCTCGACGCACAGCTTTCAAACCTCGATGCTGGAATTGTAGCCTCTATTACCGCCTTAGATGGACGACATGGAAACATTGGTGAGCGGTTCAATGCGGTTCAATGCGCTGCCTCCGGTGTGACGAAATCCTATGCATTTGAACAACCGCACCTCCGCTGCCGTGCCCTTGATGTTCATCCTGAACTCATTCTAGATCCTGCACAAGCAGCCGCTTTGATTCATCATGACGTGTTCAACATTGCGGGCGAGGTTGAAATTGGCCTTGACCGAGACGAACGCCGGTGGGCGCTTGTGGCATTTGCTGAAGATTTGGTTGAAGAACGTACGCCCTTGCAATCCGACGACACTTGGTTGGTTTCAGGCGGCGGATCTGGCGTCACGGCTGCATCGGTGATCGGGGTAGCAGAAATGTCATTCAATGCAGGAGCTCATTTCGCCCTTCTTGGTCGCTCTCACCTCATTGAACAAACCAAAACATGGATCACTTGGGGCGAACCAGAACTTGAGGTTGAACGGATGGCTTTGCGCGAACGTCTTGCTGCGGCAAGCGAATCAGGCAAGGTCACCATGGTTGAGTGGAACAAGGCTTGGCAAAAGTTCACTCGCAGTCGAGATGTGTATGATACCCTCAACTCAATTGAGTCCACGGGCAACTCTGCCTCATACCACCCCGTCGACGTCATGGACCGTGAAGCAATGCAAGCGGTCGGAGAAAGCCTCAATCGTCCGATTACGGGCTTGATTCACGGTGCTGGTTTAGAGGATTCGAAACTTGTTGCGGACAAGGACTACGATGTGTTCGACAAGGTGGTTCGAGTCAAGGTGGATGGTTGGCAGTGCATGCTTGCCGCATGCTTGGCCTCAGGAGCCGAAAGCCCTCGTTTCGCAGCATGCTTCACCAGCGTTGCCGGACGGTTCGGCAACGGAGGGCAAACAGACTATGCAGCAGCAAACAGTGTTCTCGATGCTGAAATGGCACGGCTCACCGCTTCTGGAACCTGCCGTGCTGTAGCCATTGGTTGGACTGGGTGGCGGGACGTTGGTATGGCGACAAGAGGCTCAATTGAAGCGGTCTTTGAAGCCGCAGGAATTGACACCCTTTCAGTGGATGAAGGCGTGAACATCTTTGTGGATGAAGCCCTTGCAGGAGGCAAGCGTCGCGTCATTGGATGTGGATCCCTAGGAGAGATGGATCATTTCGATGCCTTTAGAGAAGCCCCCCTCCGTCTACCTGCTGAAATGGCAAGCATCATTGCCGACCCACAACGTTTTCCTTTCATCGACAAAGTGCTTGCCTGCCGAGAAGATCAATCACTGACTGTACAATCAACCTTGTCGGAAGAGGACCACCCCTTCCTGATCGACCACGCGATTGAGGGCGTTCCGTACCACCCCGGGGTTATGGCGTTGGAAATGTTCGCTGAAGTGGCGTTGTTGATGCGTCCTTCGACCTGTTTAGCTGGATTTGAATCCGTCGAATTCGGTTTGCCTGTGAAGTTGCTCAAAGGACCGATGACCGTGCGGGTCACCGCTGAGTTTGATCGGACGGAAAACGACCTCACATGGGTGAAATGCACCCTCGTGTCAGATCTTACGAATTCTAAAGGCGAGGTGTTTGGTGAACGAGAGCACCACAAGGCTTCAGTACGCCTCGTGGAAAAAGGCGACGACCTTTGGCCGTTCTTGCAAGCGGAAGTGGAAGCGCTCCCGAATCTTGGAATTCCCGCGCCTGGTGAACTTGCGGAACAACCTTCCTTCATCTATGACAGGTACTTCCACGGGCCTCGATTCCAGTCGCATGGAGGTGTTCTGCGTGGCGTCGGTGACGAATCGATGCCAGGGGCAGACGGCATTGCTTTGATGCGGCATCAATTGCCTGCAACCGACCAGTTTGCGCATGAATCAGAAGGTGAAACAGTCTTGCTTGAAGCGCTTCCCATGCTCATCGAGGCAGGGTTCCAAAATGCGGGATTGGTGGCTATGGAGAGCGAAGGTTTCTCGTCCCTCCCCGTAGGCATCGAATGGTCTTCCATGCTTCGGGTGCCAGAACGAGATGAACTGCTTCGTATGCGGAGCCTCCGAACTTCGGTTGAAGAGGCCGGTGTTACGGTGCATGATGTGGTGATTGTCGGAGAAGATGACGCACCTGTTTTGGCGCTCAAGGGTCTACGCCTCAAGGGCATGGCTCCGGTTTCGGATGAAGAAGCCTTCACGCTTGAGCGTTGATGAGGCCTAAAAATGACAATTGAACATCTCCAACCACCCGGGGATGATTTGCCAACCTGCTTGGTTTTACGCAGTCCAGTCCAAACGCATGAACCTGAACATGTGGTTTTGGCTGATGCTGATGAAGTGGCTACGTTTGTCGTTCAGAAGCGATGCGATGAGCACCTCACAGGCCGCTGGTTGTTGCAAGAAGCCCTCGCCCTGTGGGGCATTGATGCCACGCTGGTGAGCGTTGAACGTACGAAACATCGAGCTCCTTACCTCGCCTACATCGCAGGCGTTTGGAAGAACACGCCGCTGCCTTCGATCAGCCTCTGTCACAGCGGCGGGTGGGCTTATGTGGCCATTGCCGAGCCTGAATGGTGCGTTGGTTTGGACGGAGAGCCGAGCGACCGAGGCATCCAACCAAACGCCTTTTCCATGATGGCCAAAGGAGCAGAACTGGAGTTTTTACTCGCTCACCCTTCTTGCGCCATCGAAGCGTGGGTTTCCAAAGAAGCAATCCAAAAATCCCTTGGCCTAGGCATGCACCTGAACCCGAGGAAAATTGAAATTCCAATTGGAGTAGAACGGTCATACTTATCAATTGAAAAATCAAAAATTCAATTGGTAAAGTGGGCTCACAAGGAGGCCAGTATGGCCATCGCCTTTACAGCGGGGATCCGCGCTGTTCCAACCCCGGAGGATGCGCTGCTCGAAGCGACAAGGAAAGCAATGACTGAAAGCGAATGGGGCGTTGGTTGCAAGACCACCCGGGGCAATGCCTGATCATCGCCAAAACATGTAGGAATCACGGCTTGATTCCCAAGGCAATCCGAATTGGATGCCAATCTCAGTGAGGATGACGTAGTTAAACAACAAGTATGTCAGGTAGGTGACGGTCAACACCAGCAACGAGGTGTTGATTATTTTTCGACGGGATTGTTTTGCTTGGTCGAGGGTGCATATGCCCTGGTTTCTGAAGTACACGGTCAATCCAATAACAACGCTGATTGCGGCCACAACGCCCATCAGCGGACGAAACCAACCGTATCCATCGCCGCCCCAGTAGAGGGTGTCGGAAAGAGCGGCTCCAGTCGAGACGGTTGCAAGCCCTAGCATCACCAACACCACAGAGGGTAGGCAACACATCGAGGCGATCAATGTGGAGCCCGCAATGACCTTCCAGAGGGATTTGAGGGGGTTTGTTTCAAC
>TARA_B110001450_G_scaffold162052_1_pt1 | contig 25625 bp, 22 predicted proteins | sample TARA_B110001450 | Tara Oceans TARA_B110001450 (sample SAMEA4396538) | marine metagenome | biome: Polar Biome; feature: [SRF] surface water layer (ENVO:00010504); material: water (ENVO:00002006), including particulate matter (ENVO:01000060) such as... | depth 5 m | reverse complement strand
CGCCTTCTAGACGTTAGCGACGCGCCTTGGGTTGGTAGTGATTTTTTCGCTTTCGATGATGGCGCCGCTGGTGGAAGTATCGTTGTAAGCGAACTATCAGATTTGACGCACGGGTATGGCTCCAGTGCTGCCCATTTGGGGCAAGCCTTTCGAGCGGCCTAAACGCACCTTTCAGAGCGCGACCTAGAGCTTATAAAAACGTCGGCAATTGCCTGCAAAGAGCGCGGTTTTTTTAGCTGTGCTTAACCGACTTGAAATTTGCCAATAGCTTTGCCAGATACTCTGGTAGTCGGTGTGCAGTTTATCGACGGGAAAGTTCGACCCAAACATGCATCGGTGCGGGCCAAAGATATCCAGCACGGTCTCGAAAATCATTGTTACCGCGTTATGATCCCACGTCTGAGCAAACATACTCAGCCCCGAAATCTTGCAGTGCATATTCGGCAACGAGGCCAATTTCTCTAGGCCTTGGCGCCACATTTCAAAGCTCTGTGAGGAGCGGTAGCGCGGATTTAAAAACCACGGTGAGCCGCAGTGGCAGAGTACCACCGGAAGCTGTTCAACACGTTGAAAAACCTCGAACGCCTGAGCCATTTGCGAGGGGATCAATTGCAAGTCAAAACTCAGAGCGCGCGCTTCAAGGGCGCGCAGGCCAGCCAGCCAGCGTTGATCGCGGAGTAACTCACCGCTGCCAGTGCGCTGGTCTTCGTCGGGAGCGCGGCCCACGATCTGGCGGACTCCGCGGACGCCAGAAAAGCTCTGAAGCTGGTCGAGTTGAGCGCCTAGGCCGGCGGCTGAGAGGTCGGCAAAGGCGACCATCGCGCTGGGGACGGCGATGGGCCCGCGAGGGTGTTGGGTAGCGTCGATCTGCGCCTGCACCCAGGCTGTTTCTGCCAGATGTTGGTCGGCCGCGGCGCCGACCTGAATATGCACGCTCTGAGTTACGGGTAATTTGTCGATATCGGCACAAAAATCGCTGGGTAGATAGTTTTGTTGCAGGCGGCTGGGATCGCCAAAAAATCTGCGAGAGCCCTTGGGGGCGGTTAGCCAAGGATAGCGCACTGCTTCCAAATCCCACAGGTGGTGGTGGGCATCGCAAATGTCAACGTCGGGATGGTCGGCCGATTGCATGGCGGTGCTTAGGGCGCAGCCAGTTGCATTGCCGCATTGCGTGCGCGATACACCTCAGCCAACACCGATAGTTCGTCAAAAATATTCCACTCCTCGACAATTAAACCCTCGACAATGTGGTAGTGACTTTCGCCGAGAATAAAGAGTGTCGTGCCGGTGGGCGGGCCATACAGGGCGCTGCCGGTATGTACACCCGACAGTGTCCATCTCGCGGCAAGCTCGATCCCGGCGGATTGGTCAGCTGATTCGCTGGGTTGTTGACAGCTGTAGTCCAACGAAAATCTGAGGTCGGATAAGGTGCCAAGGATATCGGTGTAAAATCTCGCTATGGCGTCTTGCCCTCGTAGCTGCCGACCAGAAACACCGTGCAGGCAAGCGTCGACTGCATAGCATTGGTATACGTCGCCGACCATTTTGGCGTTCCAGATGTTTTGTAAGTTGCCGCGAATCATACTTTCCGCGTCGCTGCCGGCGGCGACTCGATTAAACACTACCTGTTCACGCAAGCGCTCCAGTTCTGCGTTGCGCCAGTTCGCTAAACGACTCGAGATAGGTTTATTAGCCCACGTCTGAGCTACGAGGTGGGGATCATGGCCCAATTGTTGGGCTAGCGAATAATTGTCGCGTACCAGCCACTCTTCCACGATCTGATTGTTTTTCAAAATGCAATGGGCTACCACCAAAATGGTTGCCTCGCGACCAGTTGCCGGGCCCCAGTCCGAGTCGCCCAGATTGGTCATGTGGCTACTGATGAGGTGAGAACTGTGAAAGCCGTCGATGGCGTCACCGCCGCAGATAATATTTACCGCATTCAGACTGCGATCGGGAAAGGATGCCAAGGTTGCCAAGGTATTTTGGGTGACTTCGGCGGCCCCTATGGTGACACCTGAGAGCGTATAAACTGGACAATCGGCGCTATAGTAGTCGAGGCATAGGCCGACTTGCTTGCCTTCCCAGATTCTGCGGGTGATGCGCAATATGTAGTCGACAAGATCTGTAAATTCAGCATCAAAGCCCTGCATTGCCGGCGTTTTCGAATTTGATTGCGTCGCCGATGGCGGCGCGCTGTCATGGTGATGCTTGAGTCTATTCATAAGCTAATTGTATGTCCGCAGCTAATTAATAAAAAAGGGCCGGTGTGATAGCACTCTTAATAGCACTCTTAATAGTACTCTTGATAGAACCTTTGATAGCCATATTTGGCGACGTCGGTATTATACAAATTCAGCCGCTAGTGGATGGTTACCTCGGCGCACAATAAATGCGTCGAGCGGTTGCTGCGCCTGACTGAGGTAGCGGCGAGGTTGGTCGATGGGGGCAGTAAAGACGTCGCCGGGGAACAAGGTGGTGGTGTATCCGTCGATATCAACTAGCAACTCGCCCTGCTGCACTATCACGACCTCTTCTTCGTGGCGCACGTGCAGGGGGATTTGCACGCCTGATTGCATGCTCAGGTGGCGTAAATGAAAGCCATGTTGCCAGGCCATTTTACCTGCGCCGATATTTTCGACGGGGTTTGCACAACCTATAATCGCGCGCTCGATGACGCCATCAAGCGCACTCAGCCCCCCGCTTTGAAGGCTCTCATGTTGATCTTTGTTGGCAACGCAAGCGGCCATTTCTGCGGTTGTTAAACGTCGAAAATCGCGATCCGCACACTGCTTAGAGATCGGCGTGTATTCGCGGGCGTTACTGGGCACCTTAGCGCCAGATACGGTGTCGATCAAACGTCCGTCATCGAGCAGAATCAGACCGTGAGACTTGGCCTGATGAAACACGTAAGGGGCCCAGATAACCTGCCCAGCACTGCCGGATTGGTCGAGTCCTAGCACTGCGTACATAAAGCCATCGTCGGCGCCAACATTTTCAAAGCCGCGAAACATCTGCGTCGGAATTGAAATGCATGCCCCGGCCGACAGCAATACCTCGCCATCTTCGCCCTCTTGGCCCCAGGTAAATTTCCAGTCACCCGAAAATACGATAAACACTTCCTCGGTATCGTGACTGTGGTGAGAGTTTTTACAGCCGTGCGGTTGTCGGGCGGCCCCTATATCGAAACCGTGTGGAATGTTGATATGTACTACTTGTCCCGGGTTCTCTGCGACACCACTGCCAATGAGACAAAAGTTTTCTTTTTGGTTGCTGCCGGGTGTACGAGCATCGATAAATGCAGTAGTACATGGGATAAAGTCGTTAAAGCGAATGACGCGTTGCTCAAGCACTGTTTCGTCCGGATTGTTGGATCTAATCATTGTTGGTTTCTTGTGCAAAAAAGTCTGGTGCGTAAAGTCCACGCGGCGGTTAATTTTGCTTGCAAAGTAAAACATTTAGACTCCGAATGCAATATATTCTAATAAGCATATCGATAGTTTGTACTTTTTATAAAATCGCAGAAATTTATTAAAGACCAAAAAATATCTTAATTTTTTACGCTAAGATTATGATTAATAGTTACTTTTTAAATTATTTTCGTGATCCTTATAGGCCTGTTACGCTGGGTTTGACTTTCAAATCAGTGCAATTTTCTGCGGGTAATAGCGGTTGCATTCGAAGTACATGCAAGCCGTAAGTCTGCGGGATTGATCGGCTTTGCCGTGCGCCAACAAGATGGGCTAACGAATCTCACCTTATGTTCGACCGTGGGCTGGTTGATTGCTTGGCATTGTTTATCGCGCAAACGGGTTGATCATGGCGCATCGCGCTGCACCGATTTGGCGTCGCCGATGATTCTTTTGCGTGGGCTGATGCGCCGCAATTGACTTCGAAGTCAATTGTAAATAACATCTGCGCCCATTACTCTTTACTAACAATGTCTCGCGAGGAATAGTTGGATGGCCATAAAACTAAAAGAAGGCATGTCGGAAGAACTGGCGCTCGAGACCAGCCATCGGGTTACAGAGGTGGTGGCGGACATCCTTCAAGGGATTACCGAGCATGGTGATGCGCATGTTCGCGAGCTCTCAGAAAAATTTGATGATTGGTCGCCGGCGAGTTTCCGCCTGTCAGACGATGAGATCCAAGCCTGCATTGATAGCCTGCCGGCGGCGACCCTTGCGGATATTCGGTTTGCCCAAGAACAGGTGAAAAATTTTGCACGTATCCAACTGGAGTCGATGAAGGATGTTGAGGTTGAAACCCGCCCAGGGGTGACACTGGGGCATAAGCACATTCCGGTCAACAGCGTGGGATGTTACATTCCCGGCGGTAAGTATCCTCTGGTGGCGTCTGCTCATATGAGTGTTGCGACGGCGAAGGTGGCCGGAGTAAAAAGGGTGATAGCCTGTGCGCCGCCATTTAATGGTCAACCGATGCCGGCAATTATTGCCACGATGGCGATGGCGGGTGCCGATGAGATCTATTGTTTCGGAGGTGTGCAAGCGGTAGGCGCGATGGCACTGGGTACCGAGACGATTGACGCGGTCGATGTGATCGTCGGTCCCGGTAACGCATTTGTCGCTGAAGCCAAACGTCAACTTTTTGGACGCGTGGGTATTGATTTGTTGGCAGGCCCAACCGAAACGTTGATTATTGCCGATGAAATAGGTTGTGACGCCGAAATGGCGGCCACCGATTTGTTGGGTCAGGCTGAGCATGGGCCAAATTCGCCGGCGATCTTGTTGACCAATAGCGAACAATTGGGCAGGGACACTCTGCGCGAGGTTGACCGGCAATTAGAGACCCTCGAGACGGCCGATATTGCCGGTCGTGCGTGGCGTGATTATGGACAGGTCATCGTGTGTGATAACTACGCAGAGATGGTTGCGGTGGCCGACGATTTGGCTTTTGAACATGTCCAAGTGATGACTCGCGACCCCGATTACTTTTTGCGAAACATGACTAACTATGGAGCGCTGTTTCTCGGGCCGGAGACCAACGTCGCCTATGGTGATAAGGTGATTGGCACTAATCACACTTTGCCGACCAATAAGGCGGCGCGTTATACCGGCGGCTTATGGGTTGGCAAGTTTATTAAAACCTGCACTTATCAGCGTGTAACAGCCGAGGCAACTGTGGAGATTGGCGAGTATTGTTCACGACTTTGCGACCTAGAAGGGTTTGCCGCGCACAAAGCGCAGGCCGATTTGCGCGTTACCCGCTACGCCGATAAGTAATAATTAAGAGGTCAACCGATGCCCAAGCCACTCGCGGGTAAAGTCGTTTTAATAACTGGTGCCGCGGGCGGTATTGGCGCGGCCATTTCTACCGCTTATGCGGACGCCGGTGCCACCGTGATCGTCGGTTATAACCGTTCGCCAGACAGTGCCAAAGCGCTTTGTGCGGCGTTATCGGGTGGCGGGCACGTGGCTAGATATGCGCCAGTTCTGGACAGTGGTGTGCTGCGATCTTTGGCACATGAAATTAGTTCAGGTTTCGGTAGACTGGATATCTTGGTCAACAATGCCGGGGTCACAAAAGTCGTGCCGCACGACGATCTCGACGCACTCGAAGACGCCGATATAGACAGGATATTTAACACCAACGTCCGTGGTTCGTTTGCCTGTGTGCGTGCTTTTCGGTCGTTGTTGGCCGCTAGCGGCGATGGGCTCGTCATCAACATTTCGTCGATTGCAGGCACCACGGCAGTCGGTAGCAGTGTTGCCTATTGCGCCTCGAAAGCGGCGATCGACTCGATGACCAAGTCGCTGGGTCGCGCACTGGCACCTGAGATCCGCGTCGTCAGTATCGCCCCTGGTTGGGTGGCGGGCGAATATGCCAGTCGTGCCGACCCCGCCTATCTGCAACTACAAGTCGACAAAACTCCGCTCGGGCGGATTGCTCGTGGCGCCGATGTCGCCGCTGCCGCGATCGCGCTGTCGACCACTCTGCGCTTTAATACTGGCTGTATTATTCCGGTTGATGGCGGCCGTCAACTGACCTGATGGGCGGTTCTCGGCTGCAGTGTATGTCGATACGCACCTTGCTAAAGCGCCTCTTCGAGCACGGCAGTCAAATAAAACCGATGGCGGGATGGCAAGCGCCATGGCGCAGCATGGCTATGTGGCTGATTGGGCTGGCGCTGGTCGGGGGCTGCGACGAGCGCAACTCGACTGGTGCCGATTCTAAGCGCGTGGCTAGCGCACCGGCTTTTGCGCGCTGGGCGTCGCCAACGCTTGATTCGCTCGAGGCACTATCGATTGAAACCCTGCGGCAGCGAACTTATGCCGCAGACATCCGCATTCAGCAAGCGATTGCACCGACCAGCACCAGCGGCGATCATCAGCGTTACCTTGGTAGCTATCTGTCAGACGGATTAGCGGTTTATCTGAGGATTGATGTGCCATCCACACCGCCTCCTAGCGGCGGTTATCCATCGGTGGTGTTTGTCCATGGATGGATCGGTGAGCAAGCGGCGCCGGATTACGACTTTGAGCTTGATGCAGCATCGGCCTCCGCGGCTGTTATAGAGGGCTACGTCGACGCCGGCTTTGTGGTAATGACGCCGGGCCTGCGAGGACATGGCACGGTATCTGGATCCGCCGCCGACGGGCTTGAATTTTTGCGGGCTTGGGACAACCGCAGTTATTTATCGCCAATCTTTTATGCCATCGATGTACTTAATCTGATCGCCGGTTTGGAATCGTTGGAGCGTGTCGACTGGCCGGCATGGGGGCGTGAAGCGCGTCTCGCTGTGCGTCTTGATCAGGCGCGCATCAATCTCGCCGGTTACTCACAGGGTGGTGATGTTGCGTTAACTGTTCTGGCGATCACCGGCGAAAATAGCGCCCTTGCGCCGCCGATACAGGCCGCGTCGATCTGGGCTGGATGCTTTGCCTCGCGTTTAGAACAGGCAGCCTTTTATGGCCCGATGCAAGATACAGCAATGGCGTTTACCGCCGGTGATGGTCGTTGGAATGGCAGTGCGACCGCCGCCGATGGCAGGCGCAACGCAGATTTTGTGTTTGCCTACCCAAGTGACTTGATCGTCGACCCGTCACCAGCCGATTGGACTTGGCAGACAGATAGTTGGCACTTGCCCACGGTCGAGGCATCGCTGCATAAAACCTACTCCGATATGTACGCTCACTATCGCACCGGTATTGCCGACTTGGCAGACATTAACTTCAGGCTAGAGCGCGATGATCAGGGGTCTTTAGAGGTTGTTCATGCGGCGGGTTTGGCGCGGCAGCTAGAGCGGATTGGTGGTTATCATGCCGCGGACTATTTGTCTGAGCCGATCAATCTGCATCATTCCGACAGAGATTTTTATTCGCCGCCGGCGTGGAATGCGAATTTGGCAACACGCGTCAATGTCGCTGGTGGCAGGGTGCGCGACTTTATTTATCCGGGTACTACTCACAGCTTGTCGGTTAGCTCCGAGGCGTGGTTTTCACCCGCTGGGACGGTCGAGGGTCGGGAGACCATGCTCGCTCGAGATATTGCCCTATTTAGCGGACAAGAGGTACGCTAGCGTCGCGCGGCGGCTTATGGGGCTTGATAAGACTGCGAAAAAATTCGATATCGCGGGCCAAGGCGCTGCTCAAATTGGCGTCGCTAAACAGATGATTAGGACTGTCGTAGGTGAAAAGGGTAACGACTTTTTGGCGTTGATGTAATTGCTTTGCCAAGCGTGTCGAGGTCGCAATCGCAGTCACTGGATCGTCAATTGCATGGTGGATGTTTAGCGCGCATACCAGTGCAGACAGGTCGATTGGCTGGGCGTTTTGATCATCCTTTTGATTGTCGTTGGAGACATATTGCATTGTCGTCGAGGTTTTTTTCGGATCTATCAAGGCTGCTGACCACAGGCTTGCGCCGCGGATGTTATCGCCGAGCGCGGCAGCAGCTCGCAGCGTTACGGCCGCGCCCATCGAGTGACCGAGCATAAATACGTTGTTGAGATCGATATTGTCAAGGTTGCCGGCGATGGCAAACGCACCCTGTACATCGCGTGCGTACCAGATTGGTGAATCGCGCCGCAGGACGAATTCGATGCCCTCTGAGTCGTTGTGACCGCGATAGTCTGGAGACATCACTAGAAAGCCAGCACGTGCTATAGCTGCGGGTATTAGTCGGTAATAGTCGCCCGGACGATCGCTGACACCGTCTTCCGTACGGCGGCCATTAGCGTGCGGAGTCGGATGAAAACCATGATTGAAGATTACCACTGGCCAGCCCGATGCCGGGGGCGTGCGGCGGGGTTTAAGCACTAGCGCATATTGGCGTAACCCATCCACCTTAAAGACCGCGATATCTCGCTCTAAACCGGGCACTGGATGTGCCAGTGGATTATTTTGGCGCCCGATAAAGACCGCTGTGACGGCATCTTTCAAGCCCTTTAGAGCGGGTTTGCGGGTTTCGCTGTCAGCAGTTACAGCGGCGGTGCCGAGCGCCAAAATAGCGGCCACCAAAAGACCAGTTATGTAGACGTTTTTGAGCATCGCCAAGGCGACTCCGAAGTTCTATAAATGTTTAAAGTTTAGCATTATAAAGATCTTAGAGAGCCATAAAAGCCGCGATCTATAACCCATTTCTCATCTATGCGAAGATGGTCACGAAAGTTTCGACGACTCGCGCAGTGCTTTGTTGGTTGTCTCTTAAAGCCACCATCCGCGTCTTATTCGGCATCTTATGGGCGGCTTTGGGATACAAATGCGACGCCATCATTGGAAATCTAGCTCGACTAAAAAACCGCGTTTGTCACCATAATAGGACCCACGTTAGGGTGTGTGCCATGGGGCTATAAACATTGCGCCCAATGACCGCGAACAAGCATAGGGTTGGGCGACTGACGCGCTGATATAAGGCGCATCGCTCAGGGATCGACCAAATCGCCAAGGGCATCGAGTAATGGCTCTAGGTGGTTTGAATACTGTCGCCACGCGGCAACCGAATGCGCGTAAAGCGGTTGGCGAACTTGTGAGGCGCTGGGCGTGCGAACCAAACTTTCGAACTCGTGAAACTGCAACATATCAGGCTCAAATGGCAGCGCCAAAAACTCACAAAGACGGTGGACTTGTTGTTCACTGTTGGCGATTAAATCCTCGTAACGCAAGTTAAAAATTCGCTCGGAAAAGAGCTCATTCCACTGCTCCATCAAGCGCCAGTACGCGCGGTATTGCTGCCCCAAGTACGTCAGATCATGGGCATAGTCCTGACCTTGAGGGAAGGGTAGTTTAAAGATTGAAAAACAGGTGTCCACCGGATTGCGGCAACAATGAACAAATCGCGCTTGCGGGAGGGCCCGCGCTATCAACCCCAAATGCTGAAAATTAGTCGGTGTTACATCGAGAATATGTGTTTGCAGATGATGGTTGGCATACTGCGTCAGCAGGGACTCACCGAGGGATTTTAATTCGTCTCGAGTCAATGACTCGATAACTTCGGGGTACGGCTTGTTACCCGACTCGACCGCCCGCAAGGTCATATCATGAACCGCGCGGGTCTCTCCATATCCATTTACTTGCGAGTGACTGGAGAGGATTTGGCCGGCCAGTGTGGTTCCAGATCTCGGCATACCGATAATGAAGAGGGGTCGCGCGTCGCTCGTTCCGAGAGGCTCGACATCCCGCTCGAGGGCGCGTCTAGTATGCCGTGCAACGGTTTGATAAAGATCTTCTCGCTGGCTGATAGCAAACGAACTCTGCTGGGCTTTTAACGCATTGCCCATCAGCCAAGCATTAAATGCGCGATCGCGATGCCCACGTCGTTCATGCGCGGTAGCGCTGGCAAAGTGCCGGTAAACGTCGGCCTCTAAATGGCCGGTTTGCGGCAACGCATCAATCTGCGCGAGTTCGCTTGATAGCGCCACGCGGCCCTTGAGCTGCAATCGATAGTAATGCGGTTTTGACCAATTTGGTTGCGCAGCGATGGCGAGCGAAAAATGCTCGGCTGCGGCGGTTGCATCACCGCATTGCTGGTGCAATAACCCCTGGGCGAAGTGTGCCTGTTCAGATTGAGGTAATTGCGAGCGCAACGCATCGAGGGTCTGCTGGCACTCGTCAACTCGACCCGACTCGCGCAATACGTCGATAAGACCTATCCAGCTATCGACGGCTGTGGGGTCTTGTTGCAGTGCTTTTTCATACCATTCAATGGCGTTTGGATAGTCGCCAGAAGCTGCATAGGTGCGCGCGATTTGATAACGCACCTGGACCCGTTCTGGGGCAATTTGCAAGGCACGCAACGCGCACGTCAAAGCGTTTTTGAAGCGCCCTTGTGCACGTTCAACGATGGTGGAATTTAACAAACTGTCGATGTGCTTGGGGTCAAGTTTTAGCGCGCTTTGGTAACATTGCTCAGCCCGGGCAATATTACCTGTATCACGATAAAGACTGCCGAGGCTGTTAAGCGCATTGACATTTTTTGGTACTAGCGACAGTGATTTTTCGAGTGCGCGTATAGCCGCTTGCAGATCTCCGACCCGTTGTTTTGCCAAGGCTAGATTGGCCAGCGCTTGATGATCCTTTGGTTTGATCTCGAGCGCGGTTTGAATCAGTCTTATCGATTCATCGCAACGATCGCTGCCAAGACAAATGATTCCAAGGATGTTCAGCGCCAAAATATGCTTTGGCTGGAGTTTTAAAACTTGTCTGAATTTTTGTTCGGCAGCGCCAAGCTCGCCGGCTCGATAATGACGAATGGCTAAATTGAGCAAAGTGTCGAGTGTCTGCATAGTACATCCAATTAAGAGGCATAAAAAAGCCCCGCGTGAACGGGGCTAATAATACTGCCTTTTAATTTAAATACCGCTACTTTTGCCGCTTAAAAGTTGAACGATGCGCGAATACCCCAAGTGCGCGGATCGTTAAATTGCACCACAGCTCGCTCATTGCTGAACGTATCGCTTCCGGTAAGATAGTCTTCGTCCGAAGCGTTATTGATGTATGCCTGTACGGAATAAGCGTCGTTTGCAGAATACCAAGTAGCCGTCAAATCAACGGTAGAAAAACTGCCTTGTTGCGACCAGAAATACTGGATGGTCTCAGTATTGTACGAATCAGAGTAATACAAAAAGACGCCGGGTATTAACGTCCCTCTAGCGCCCATGTCTATTTCATACGTGACCGCTAAGTTGCCGCTAACGTCTGGCGAAAATGGCGTATCGAGACCTGTCATATCCATCGACTTGCCGCCGCCGTCGAGTACCGTGATACGGCTGTTGCCATTCGTTTCAGTGTATTTATAGTCTTTGGTGAACGCGGTAAACTCTGAATTGTCAAAAGTCACGGCGGATGTGACGCGGAGCTTGTCGCTGGCTTGCCAAACCATTTCGATCTCTAATCCCGACGAGTCCATACCGCCGCCGGGGACAGTTCTCGAGCCAAATAGATCGGTGCCGGGGACGATGTAGAGCTCACTGGTGGTCAAGCCGTCATAACTACTGTCAAAGTAGGTGGCGTTGAGTTGCATGCTGCCATCCAGTAGAGTGCTTTTAATGCCAACCTCGATGGCGTCATTTTCACTCGCATCGAGCAGTACGCCAGTGCCTTGTTGCACGGCGCCAGATATATAGCCTGTGCTGGCTGCGGCGAAGACCATGATGTCGTTGGCAATATTGTATTGGAGCGCCAACCGATAGTCGGTATGCGTGTCATCACCGGTTCTTTTCGCAGCGCTGCTAGCAGTGTGCCCAGGCCTTGGCGTGCCATCCAACGTCGATTGATCGACTACCAGACCTTGCGAAGTGCGCTCGTCATCACTGTAGCGAGCACCTGCCGTGACGGTAAGCTCTTCGGTGATATCGTACTCGGCTTGACCATAAAAAGCCGATGAGTCAGCAGTCGACTCGGTACCGTGTAGCCATGATGCCCAAGCTACAGACTGTGGCGCAGAAGCTGCGGTATCGCCGAAAATCCATTTGTAACTAGCATCTTCGCTAAAGTTGAAGTAGCCGATGGTCCAACGTAACTCGGTGTCACCAATGGAGCTTAAATTGATATCTACTTGGTTAGAGTCAGATGTTCTGATCTCGCCAGATGCCCAACCGCCGGTGGTGTCCTCACCGACCGGATCATAGGTTCCGGCCACTGAGAAATCACCGTCTAGGATATTGTAGCCCTCATAATCGTAACTGCCTGCGTTGACCTTTAGATTGGCGAATCCAAGATTCCAATTGAAGCTCAGGGTAAGCGAGTCCTCTTCCATATCGCGATTTGGGCGATAGTCGTAGGTAATTGTTCGCAGGTCATCGGTGATACCAGCACTGGGATCGACAGGAAATTTACCATTTTTGGATTTGCCGCCTTGCCAGCCATCGCGGGTTCCCGCGCGGTTGTCCAAAATACCTGTAAACCCATTGGTTGCACGGGTTGCTGGGTTAACTGGAACACCTAGCACTTTGTGACCGAAATCTCCGGCCCCATTGGCGGTATCACTCCAATTGCCGTAGGTGAGGTTAAGGTCCATATCATCATTAATATCAAACTGTATCTGCGCTCGGACGTAGGTATTGTCGGCGTCGATTAAACCCGCGTTCGAATCGTAAGTATTTTCCACGTAGGGATCGTGAGTGGTATCAGTCGCCGTTAATCGCACCGCCACCGAATCGCTCAGCGGCACATTGACGAAACCCTGAAATTTACGCAGGTCGTAATCGCCCACCGACACAGAAAGCCCGGTGTCGAGTCCGTCCGTCGATGGCTTTTTGGTGATCACGTTCAACAGCCCGCCGAGCGTATTGCGTCCAAAGAGTGTGCCTTGAGGGCCACGCAGGACTTCGATACGCTCAATATCGACAAAGCTTGCTAAGCCTTGACTGGCCGTGGGTCGGTAAAGACCGTCATTATATATCGGCACTGCAAGATCTGTGGTTCCAGCCGATCCGGCCCCGCGGATGATGAGTTTAGGGTGATTGCCAACGTCGCGAATCTTCATTCCTGGAATCGCTTTTTCAATGTCTTGGATATTTTCGATGCCCATTGATGCGAGATTTTCGCCAGAGATAGCCGAAACAGACATCGGAATCTCTTGAAGGCTTGCTTCTCTTTTGGTGGCGGTTACCACGATCTCTTCAATCTGCGCTGCGTGCGCCATGGACGCTACGATAGCGTTTGAAATCGCGACTGCTAAAGCAGATTTTTTTAACATATTCGAACGATTCATTACTCTTCCCCTTAAATAGATTGCTGGACGGCTTTTGGTGTTTAACGTATACGTAAGGTTGCACAAAAAAGCTTTTTTAAGAATGTAAATTTGCCTTTTTATTTTATTGTGACTTCGCATGCACTAACTGTCAAACTCAATGTGCGTATTCAGCGCGTTTAAAAAGCGTAATGTGGACATTTTTTTAAACGAAACGTTGATTTATTAGATTAATAAGGATTAATCGCGGGCCGAAAATTTTATTTTAGCGCCGTTTGAGCCGCTTTATCGTTTGCATTCGGAGTACATATGACGCACCATATTTGTCCCGAAATGGACTTCGAAGAGGGCGCATGGCGACTCAACTACTCCCTCATTGCGCTGCATTGTTTTGGTTTGCCGCGATGATTGCCGCAGTGGTCGCGCAGCATGTTTTATTTCGGCGGCCTATGCCTACCGGCCAGTCGAGCTTGCTATGATTGAAAAGGCGGTGCGGGATTTAGCGGTGTGCATACCAACGAGCCGCTGTTCCCCAGGGAAACGCGCGGTGCAATCATAGCAACCGTGGCAGGTTCAAAAGCTACGCAATAAAGCGGTTAACAACGGCATAGGGTATTGCCGAAATCGCTAACATTTTAATAGTTCGTTCGGATGAGCGACGGGCTGGCGATACAAGCCTGCGCAAGAGCATAAATTAGGGGTCAATATGACTATCGATAAATCATCAGCGGCGGCCTTGAGTCGCTCACACATGCCGGCGAATTTCGATATATCGCTGGACAGTTATCTTGGGCGATCCGATTTCGGTCGCGGTTACGTTGAAAACGAGACGCGTATCCCAGAGGATTTTGGAACGACGCAATCAATGCAAGGGTTTGAGAAAACCTATAAAAACATCATCGATTACATTGTCCGTATTACTTTCAGAATCTGGGAGACGCGTGATGTTGACTATATCGCCGACACCTACACCGGCGCATCGGTAGTTTATGATGATTATGGATTGCAGTTAGGTAACGAGAAGATCATTGCCGATACGCGACATACCACGCGTGCCTTTTCGAACATCGAACTGGTTGCCGATGAGGTGATTTGGGCTGGCGATGATGAGATTGGTTATCACACCTCCCATAGAACGATTATCCGCGGCACCAATGATGGCGACAGCAAGTATGGCCCTGCAACCGGGAAGACGGTTGAGGTGCTAGTCATAGCAAATTGTGTTGCGTTAGGGAATGAAATATTTTTGGAGCACGTGCTCTACAATAATTCGTCGCTCATTCAACAGCTTGGTCTGGACATTAACCAGTTGGCGCGCTCGATGTCGGAGGGTGATAGCGTTGCCGGGTGGCCACGCGATTCGGCAACTTGGCAGGCGTTGCGCGTTGCTGCGAAACCCGATGTGGCGCTGTCAGTGGCTGAGCCTATCGAGGGTTTTGACCCCGATGCGTTCGCCAGAGCGCACCTTAACCAAGTTTGGAATCGAGGTGATTTAGCGTGCTTGCCCAACTATTACACCGCTGATTTTGCGTTTACCGGGCCGACCGACCGACAAAGCCTGGGCATTGATGCCTATGCAGAGTTTGTATTGTCGATTCGCGAGTGCTTTGCCGACCTTCAAGTGCAAATGGATGAGGTCTATTGGATGGGCAATCTGGCCACTGGATTTTTGATCTCGGAGCGTTGGAGCGCCACCGCAACCCATACACAAGACGGCCTTTTCGGCGATCCCAGCGGAATCAAGGTGCAAATTTGGGGTATTACACAGCAGCATATTATCGACGGCAAGGTGATGCGAGAGTGGTTATTATTTAATGAACTCGATGTGATGATGCAAATAGCCCGCGGGCACCAAGACAAGTCATAAATTAGGAGCCACTAAATTGACAGACTATATCGAAAGCAAGCAAGTCGTGCGCGATTTTTACCAAGCGCTCGGTCGGGCTCATAACGAAACACAGAGCCATAAGCTGGCGGAAATTATAAGCGCGCACGTAGCACCAGACTATCTATGGCGTGGGATGCACCCGTTTTACGAACTGCAGGGTGCGACTGAGGTGGCAGAGGTTTTTTGGCAGCCTCTCAATGCGTCGTTCACCAACTTACAACGCCGTGTTGATTTATTTATGGCTGGGAGCAATACCATCGATGGAGGTGCTTCCGAGTGGGTATGCTCTATGGGCCAGTTGATGGGATTGTTGGATCAGCCGTGGTTGGGCATTCCCGCGACGAGAAAGATGTCTTTTATTCGCTATGCCGAATTTCACCGCGTGGAAGATGGAAAAATTCATGAGACGGCACTGTTCATTGATATCATCGGGGTGATGAAACAGGCCGGCGTTTGTCCGTTGCCGGTTCAGACCGGTGCGGATATCGTCATTCCCGGTCCGATGACCCATAGCGGGCTGATGTATTCCCCACAGGATCAACAGGCCACCGAAAAAACACTGCGCTTGATCAATCATATGTGCGATGACTTAGTGGGTTCGGGCATGTCATCACCGCTGGACGAACTGCACAATACCTGGCATGACGATATGATTTGGTGGGGGCCTGCGGGTATAGGGTCAACCTACACATGCCGTCGCTACGAAGAGCAACATCAAGGTCCATTTAATGAAGGTTTGTCGGACATCGTATTTAATGGTCATGTGGCGCGCTTTGCGGAGGGTGATTTTGGCGCCTGGTTTGGGTGGCCTAATTTGACTATGACTCCGTCGGGTGGCTTTTTGGGCTTGCCGGGATCTAATCAGCGCGTCGATATGCGCGTGGTAGATATTTACCGTCGAGATGGTGATAAGCTCGCAGAAAACTGGGTGTTTATCGATCTGTTATATTTTTTGGCGCAGCAGGACATCGATGTGTTGGCGCGCTGTGAACAAATCTATCGCCGTTACTAAGCCTGAGTCGTAAATGACCCAGCCCCGATAAGAGTGAAAAGTTATGCTTGAATTTGGTTTGCTCAACTGGACGATTGTGGGTTTTTACATTCTCGGTTCGCTAGTTCTTGGGGTTTATTTTAATCGTCGAGTCAAGACCGCAGAGCACTACTACTTAGGCGATCGCACGACGCCATGGTGGGCCATTGGGCTCTCAGTAATGGCAACCTACGTTGGCTCATTATCCTTTTTGGGCGGCCCCGCATGGGCATATACCGAAGGATTTGCGGTTATTTTTATTCATATTAACTACCCGATTGCCATTTTTATCGTGATCTCAGTGTTTCTTCCCTTTTTCTATAATAGTGGCATTGCGACAATATATGAGTATCTCGAACGGCGCTTTGGCAGCCTCTCGCGCGCGGTAATGTCGGCTATTTTCTTATTTGGCAATATCGCCTACTCGGGCATCATGCTGTATACCACAGCCTTGGTGATTGAGTTTATCACTGGAATGGACGTGGTCACGGCGATATGGATCGTATCGGCTATCGCCGTGACCTATACCATGCTCGGTGGTATCTCTGCAGTAATTTGGACCGACGTTATTCAGAGCGTGGTCCTGCTCATTGGCGCAATCATCGTTTTGGTGCTTTTGCTTGATGCTCTGCCACTGTCGCTTTGGCAAACTCTGGGTGAACTCAAGACGGCGGGAAAAACTGACCCGTTTAACATGTCCACCGACCCGAGCAAAGTGTCGACTATCTGGACGGGCATTGTCGCTATGTCTATTTATCACGTTGTAGTCTATGGCGTTAATCAGATGATGGTGCAGAGAACGCTCGCCGCGAAGTCTCTTGGCGACGCCAAAAAAGCCTACACATTGATGGGCTATACCGCGTTTTTCATTTTTTCGTTGTTTTTTCTCCTCGGACTATTACTCAACGCCTATTATCAGGATGCGCCCTTTGAAAACGGCAACACTATCATGCTGGAATTTGTCGCCTTGGCCGACATACCCGGCGTGATGGGTTTAATTACTGTAGCGATTGTTGCCGCTGCCATGTCGAGCTTGGATTCGAGCCTCAATTCTATGGCAACCGTGACCACCATCGATTTTTACCAGCAGTACTTTAAGCCCGATGAGACGTCGTCGCATTATCTGCGGGCATCGCGAATTTTTACGGTGGTGTGGGGCCTTTTAATTGTCGGCCCAGCGATTATTTTTGCCGGTAGCGATGGATCGGTATTAGAAATTTTGAGTAAGTTGGGATCATTCTTTGTCGGCGCTAAATTGTCGATGTATTTTTTGGGGTTTTACTCAAAACACACCACCGAGCGGGGCCTGCTTGTTGGTGTTGCCTGCGGCTTTGCTACGCTTTGGTATGTCGAGTACCACATGACGATTGCCTGGCCATGGTATTGTGCCATTGGCGGTGCGGTGAGTTTGGTGGTCGGTTGGGTCAGCAGCATAGCCCTCGATGGGTTTCAAGAGGATTTTCACCCGTACACGGTGCAAGGCCAAAAACGCCTATTTGAAGAAAATGGTTGGGATACGAAAAACGATGGCTGGTATGTCCTGCCGGGTAAAGTAGATGCCAGCAGTTACGGACTGTTGGTATTTTTCGTGGCTTGTTTGGCCACTCTGTATCTGATTCAGTACCTGCTATAGCACCGGCTGATTGAATTGTAGGCAATACCCAAGGTGCGGTTGCCATTCAAAATCGCCTGTGGCGCGATGCGCCACTCTCGTCTTGTATGCGCTGCCAATGAGTGCCCGCGCCGAGTGAAACGGCCATGTTTCAAGACTACTGAACGACTCTCACAGCGAAAGGTTGCGTCGACTCTAGCTCGTCTTAGCGGGTTATTCGCGAGGCTATCGGCCGTGTTAGCTGATAGTTAACAGATGGGTCTATGGTCGAGGGCCACTAGGCCATTATCGTTATCATCACGAAGCCTGAGGTAGCTGCGGTTAGTGTTTCGGCGGCGATAGTCAGCAACACTGTCGGCAGCTAAGGCGTCGCATGCGCTTGCGTTCATATCAAGTCGGGCAGCCTTGTGCTTAAGAGGCTATTGCTATGTGCTTGCAGCGCTCCAAAATATCGATCCCCTGCTGCTTTAACCACCATGGCAGATCGATGATGACCCAGTTTTCAGCCAGCTTATCGCCGTCTCGACGGTAGACATCGACAACCCGCATATCAACACTTAACTCATTTCCGGGTAATCCTAAAAATCCTCCCTTCGGCGTATGGGTTAGATTTGGCCAGCCAAACCAACAAGCGTACGAACCTTCTGCATAACGACAGATATGGCCATTGTAGATTTTATCTTTTAAACCCTCGCGAAATGGATAGGAGTGCTGCTCCTGATAGCGCTCAATGGTATAGGTTGAGCCAATGCCCGCGGGTCCGTACCAGCACATGTTGGAATGCCAGCAGCGCTCTAAAATGGCTGCCGGGTAGCGGTCATCTCCCGAGTGGTTCAGGGTGTCCAAATCGGCAATCATCTGGTTTAGTAGGGTCATTGTCCGGGTCGATTCAGCGGCATCTTGTTGACTGAGTTGGATGCCGTCTTGGGTCTTGGGACTAGGCACGATATTCGTTGCACCGGTCTGCATCGGCAGGGGATTTATACCGGCTTGGTGCATCACGCCAATAATGTCGCAAAAAAAACTGCTGCGTTGGATTTTGCCGTCGGCAACATGGTGAAATTCAGCGTAGCGCAAGTAAGTCATTTTGCCGGTTGCAGGAATCCCCAGCCACGGTTTGTCCCGCAGGCCTTGCAGATGTCCCATACTGGTGACCCACTGGCTACCATCGACCTCATTGGTACCAGCCATAAACACGTCTTGACGACGCTGTAGCCGTGACCAGGAGCTTAAAAGGGGTGTCCAGAAAGCCTCCGCTACATCAGCAGCGCTACTTTGCTCGCCAAAGGGATAGACGCCATACCAGTGATAGTCATCGGCGGTATATTCGGCGATGACGTCGCCAACGTCGCAATCAGCGACGCCTTCGAGGGCGTCAAAATAGCTCAGTATGAGTTTTTTGTTGTCGTTATGAAGGTGCATATAGTTACCTGTTTCGTGCTTGTTGCAGTAGGTCGATACCAAGCTGTCGAAAGACATCAATCATGTCGACAAACACCCAGTTTTCAATAAATTTGTCGTCTCGGCGCAACCAAAAATCCATGCCGTTAAAATCGATGGTGTTGCCGGTGGCCTCGGTGCTTAGATAGCACCCCTGGTGCTTTGCCTTGACGCCGGCCCAACCCGACGCCGCAGCAAAACGACCGTCGGCAAACAAACTGTCGAGATCTTGCACTTTGCGATCTGGATAGGCCGCAAGCCACGGTTTTTGATGGTATTTTTGAAACTCCTCAAGGCTGAGGCAGGCGCCGATACCCCCGGGGCCATACCATTTAAGGTCGCGGTGAAAAAAATCGTCAATGGCCATGCTCGATAGGTTCTGCTGATCGAAATTATTCAGTCCGTCAAATAAAAAAGCGCGAATCAAGCGCATCGATGTGGCGGTCTCAGTGGTATTGCTGTCGCCGAGCATCGGGTCCGCGAGCGGCGACGGCGGAGGATAGAGAAAATCCACGCCGCGGCTTGGTGGCAGCGGATTTTTGCCGATCTGTTGGAGCCAGTCGACTATATCTAAAAGCGTATAATGCTCGACTATGAGGTTATCTTCAAAACGGAAAAATTCTCCCCAACGCAACCGAATCGATTGGTCTGTGGGTTCGAATCCGAGCCATGTCCGGTTAAAGGTGGCATTGAAGTAACCGGTGGCGCCAACCCAGCAACGACCATCGATCGTATTGTTGACTTTGCCTTGGCTGTCGCCGCCGATCAATATATGTGTGTCTCGGCGCAAGCCTGAGAATGCCTCGGTCAATGGTCGCCAAAAACTGGCCAGCCACTGATCAAAGCTATGGCACGATTGAAACGGCTGGGGGCCATGCCATACGAAGTTGTCAGCCAGGTGCGGGGCCATAACAGCCGCCGGAGTTGCGGTCTTGCTGAGAGTTTGAAAATATTTCTCAACGATGTATTTTTGGGACACTTAATTTTCCTTATCGCCATCAACCGATTGCCAACCCAAGCCGCACCAATGTACTTCGAATGCAAAAGCAAAGTCAAACTGTTACTGTGTTCTTATTCAAGCTGTAATCAGAGGCCGTGTTTATCTTATGATCGAGGGTCAAGGGAGAACATCGTTGTGGTGAGGCAAGAAACGTAGAATTTTTCTGGAGCGGTAATTAGCGCATGCTGGCGACATTTCGAACACTCGCCACTCGGCCTCTTACAGATCCTTAATAGCCTTTAAAAGTATCTATAAACAGTCGCTAATAAAGCCGCTACTTCCCACTAAAAAGTCCGCGGGCTATACTATGTATCTTCAGTAAGGCCGATTGGCAAAGTTGTTAATGCCAGTGCAATGCAGTGGTTGCGCGTTGTCCAAGAGCATTCAAGCCGCTGGATTAAAGTGCATCTGATCGGCTCGAAACACCACCACCGATGGTCGAGTAATACGCTATGGACAAACAGATGACAGCAAAAGCACATCCGCTAACCGCTATGCCCGATGGCAAGCGTGCCACTTCCTATGACGTTGCGCGCTTTGCCGGCGTGTCGCAGTCTGCGGTGTCGAGGTGCTTTAAGCCGGGTGCCAGTATCTCGGCGAAAACTCGCGTCAAGGTAGAGCAGGCGGCGGCAACACTAGGCTATCAGCCGAACGCGATTGCCCGTGGTTTGATCTCTGGGCGATCTAACATTGTTGCCGTACTGATTACTGAACTGACCAACCTGAATTACCCACAAGTGCTGTCTAAGTTACACCGCAAATTTTCTGAATGCGATATTCGGATTCTACTCTTTACACTCGACAACGAGAGCGACGTTGACACCGTGTTAGACAAGGTTTGGCAGTATCAGGTAGACGGTATTATTGCCGCGGCTCAGTTCACCGAGGCTCAGATTAACGCCTGCAAGGAGCGTGCGATTCCGCTAGTATTTTATAATCGAATCTATCCTCAAAGTACGGTTTCATCAGTTTGCTGCGATCATCGCGAGGGCGAGCGGGCCCTGGTTGAGGGTTTGCTCAACCAGGGGCGCCGAGCATTTGCTGTGATGAGCGGGCCGGTAGATTCTGCGGTGAGCGCAGCTAGGACACAGGGAGCGGTCGATCGTCTCAAGGGTTCTGCCACGCATATCGTTGAACTTGAGGGCGATTACAGCTACTGGTTGGCCTGTTCACTGACCCGACAGATGATGACGCATGGTGAATTTAAACCGGATGCCTTCGTATGCACCAACGACATTATGGCTATGGGTTGTTTGGATACCCTTAGAACGGAGTATCAGGTTGCGGTGCCGAGTGATATTGCGGTGGTCGGTTTTGATGGTGTAGAAGCCGCGACATGGTTGAATTATGATTTGACTACGGTGGTGCAACCGCTTGAGCGCATGGTACAGGCGGCGGTAAATATGCTATTAGAGCGTATAGACGCGCCCGAATTACCCGCCGAAAAGCGCTTGTTCTCTGGCGACATACGCCAAGGCAGCAGTGCCGTGCTCCTTTGAATAGTCAGCCATTCAACGATACAGTGACCGTCATTCCTGATCGCCTGCCGCTCGTGCTGTTACCTGGGTCACTGTGTGATCAACGACTATTTGGCGCCCAAGTCGAGTATTTTTCGCGCTTTAGAGAGGTGTTTGTCGGCGACTTTGTTGGCTGCGACTCGATTCAGGGTATGGCGGTAAAAATGCTCGCTGAGGCGCCGCCAAAATTTGCTCTTGCTGGGCTCTCTATGGGCGGTATTGTGGCCTTTGAAATGTACCGTCAGGCGCCGCAGCGAATTGATCGATTGGCAGTTTTGGACACCAACCCGAGCGCGGAACTTGCCGAGAGGGTGGCCATCCGCCGGCGGCAGTCGCAGCATATCGCCGATGGCGGCGATTTGGCCGAGTTCACTGGCGCCGAATTACTACCCAAATACGCCGATAACAGGAAGCACAGGACGCGCCTTGAAGCGCTTGTTTTGTCGATGGCCAAGGCCGCCGGTGCGGCAGAATTTGTCAACCAATGGCGAGCGCTCGAACAGCGGCCAGATAGTTGGTGTACGTTGCGGCAGATCACATGTCCTACGTTGATTCTGTGTGGCGTTAATGACAATCTGTGCAGTGTCGAACTGCACCGCGAGATGGCGGCTGAGATCTCGGGTGGGCAGTTACAGATTATTGCCGATGCCGGACACCTATGCACATTAGACGCACCAATAGCTGTAAACCGGGCGCTGCACCGGTGGCTCGGATAAATCCACACTCTTTGAGAAAATCGCTATGGCAGTATTGAACCCCCACCATAATTTTCGCCAGCGGCTACTCGCCGGCGACTGTCTGATCGGCACCTTTGTCAAGACACCGTCAATGATGGTGGCTGAGGTGCTTGCCAGCACTGATTTGGATGTTGTCTGCATCGATGCTGAGCACGCGCCATTTGATCGCGCTGCCATCGACAGCTGTCTATTGGCCTACCGAGCAGCGCAGATGCCGGCGCTGGTGCGAGTGCCCGCGGCTGCACCGGAACATATTTTGAATGCATTGGACTGTGGTGCGACCGGCGTGGTGGTGCCGCATGTTGATTCAGCGGCAAAAGCCAGCGCCTGCGCCAATGCCTCGCGCTATGGCAGTAGCGGGCGTGGCTATGCTGGGTCGACTCGCGCGGCGGGTTATGGGGGTGCCAGCGTCGATGAAAATATCGCGCTCAATCATGGCGAAAATACCGTGATCGCGCAAATCGAAGACCTTGCCGCGCTCGAGCAGATCGATGCGATTGCCGCTGAGGAAGGCATCGATTGCTTATTTATCGGTATGATGGATCTGACCGTTGCGCTCGGTGCAGACAGCGCTGCCGATCCGCGGGTCGTCGAAGCCGCCGACAAAATCTGTGCGGCGGCCTGTGCACGGAATAAACGGCTGGGTATCTTTGTCCCCAACGTCGAGAGTATCGGTTATTGGCGAGAACGCGGCGTCACGCTGTTTTTAATGTCGTCAGATCATGGTTTTATCAAGCAGGGAGCTAAACAACTGACCGCCTATGCGCGAGCCAGCTTTTAGTTACATTGATGCCATGCGCTTTATTGACGCACCGGTAGCGCCGCATGATAGTCCTAGCGCGGCACATCGATCCGCCCATCACCATCAGTACCATAGTGACGATTTATGGGCGGCGCCAGCACTGGCCTTGTCATTCGCGGCGCTTCTTGGTGCCAAGGATGACGTCTGCTTTCCAGTGCAACAAAACAACGCCAGGTTAGGGCCGCTGTAAGAGCCTGTTCAGTCGCTAGCGTTTCACCGTCGTCACCTGCGATGACGCACTTCGATAGCCTGAAACTGGCTGTTCGTTTGTGACGCGAGGCTAAGGTGGTGACAGGTTTCACCTCGCGTTGGTTTACACCCTTTGGATCAAAGCGTTAACGCCCGTAAGTCATCGATAATAATGTCCTCTTCCGCCGAGACATTTGGACTGAGGGTCGCGTATTCGCCTGGAAACAGATAACACCTAACACCGGCTTGGATAGCTGCCTGCTGGTTGGTTTTTGTGTCCTCGATCGCAATCGCCTGGTTGGCGCTAACACCGAGGGTACGGAGCGCGTAGAGGAATACCTCAGGGTCGGGTTTGAGTTGATCGACAGCGTCCATATTGGTGATCAATTCAAAATCATTAAAATCGATAGACTCGGCCAGACCCGCTTTGATGATGGCCAGAGTATGCGGCGTGGTGGTGGTGAGGAAAGCTACTTTGATATCGCGCTCGCGGCACTGCTGAATGAGCTCAACACAACCGGGTCGTGGTTGGATACCGGTTTTGACTAATTGTTCAAACACCGCCTGCTTATCGCGATGGATTTTAGTGATTTGGGTGTCGTTAAGCGTGCCCCCAGAAAACCGTGCGAGTCTCTTTTGACCCCCGGGTTCGGTGAGCATGCTGCAGTAGGTACCGATATTCCAATGCCATTTTAAATCGTTGATTTCAAATGCTGTGTTGTAGGCTTGTCGCTGTAATTCTGAGGTTTCAGCGAGTACCCCGATTGAGCCAAATAAAAGAGCTTTCATTACTGTTAATTATCCATAGATGGTTAGGTTATTTTAAGTTGCCCATTTTTTTGTTGAGGCCGGCCGGGTAGGGCATTATCGACGTTTTTAACGCGGTGGATGAATATTGCTAAATACTCTGGCTTAGCAAGATCTTAGGCCGACATTCTCAGCGGCTTTATTCACCGTGCACACAACCGCTGCCGGACAGCATACAGGCGAGCGCCTGGTAATCCAAAACTTTGTCATATTTACCATGGTCTCGTCTTTGACAACAAAATGATGATAAATTGCGGCAGCAACATGAATGAAAATAATGGCGATAATCGCACGGGTGTAAAACTCATGAACAGCTCTGATCGCATTGAAAGAATCGACGTTGTGGTTTGCAAAGGCAAGGTCATAAAGCCCATAGACTAGCATGGGATCTGACGCAAATATCGCCGACATTATGCCACTTAACATTAAAATTTCCATTAAGGCATAAAGGGCATACTGACCTAATTTAGCTGCGACCACTTGCCATCTAGGCATTAGCATGGGGGTGTGGGGGCACCATGTCGGTAGCGCAGAATCAGACGTAAAATAAACAAAAAAGTTACTAACAAACCAACAGATGCTTGGTCTATCCCTTGACTCCAATAGATTATTTGAGATTTTGTATAATCCATGCGGATTTTATGGGGCATTTTAAATACCCTCTTATATTTATTTAGCGCTTTATTAAAAAACAATCATCGAATATATTTTGCTAACCGCGCCACATCTATCAGCTATTCACGTTATAACAGTTCGCACGCTTGATCAAAATCAAGACGCGGTAATCTTTGAAATATACGACTTGGATCTCCATAGCCCAAGCAGCATAAAAAATTCGAAACCACCGAGGTGCCAGCAAAAAATATGTCGTCAACCGCTTGATTGTTAAACCCTGACATCGGCCCACAATCGAGTCCCAACGCGCGGGCAGCCATGATCAACTGAGCACCTTGCAGGGTGCCATTGCGAAACGCAGTCGTCGCACAATAAGCCGGCTTGTCGATAAACATGGGTTTTAGATCGGCATAGGGTACGAGTTGATCCAATCGCTCATAAAAATCATTATCATGAGCGATAATCGCAACCACGGGAGCACCCATTATTTTCTCAACATTGTTGCCGGTTAAGGTCGGCCGCAATCGCTCCTTGCTCTCTTCTGATCGCAGAAAAACAAACCGTCCAGGGCAGCAATTTACGCTAGTAGAAGCCATTTTAGTCAGGTCATAGAGCGTACGTATCAGATCGTCGCTAACCTCTCTATCTTGCCAGGCATACTGAGTTCTCGGTTCTCTAAAGAGCAAATCAAGATGACCATCACTCAATGGACTATATCGATTTTTCATTTCAGTAAAGGCCGTTTGGGCAGCCCGAATCTCTTCAGACTTTACTTCAGCGCCTCCATGAAGCATGCGCTGCATCCCGGCCGCTGCCGCCAGCTCTTGGGCAGAAAC
>TARA_B110001450_G_scaffold45653_1_pt1 | contig 25834 bp, 27 predicted proteins | sample TARA_B110001450 | Tara Oceans TARA_B110001450 (sample SAMEA4396538) | marine metagenome | biome: Polar Biome; feature: [SRF] surface water layer (ENVO:00010504); material: water (ENVO:00002006), including particulate matter (ENVO:01000060) such as... | depth 5 m | reverse complement strand
GATGATTTAGGAACAAAATATTCTTCAGTTTCATGAATAATATTTTGCGTTGTAATAGGCTCACCTTCTAAAATTTGTTTTTTAGCAATACCTACAACTACACCATACATATAAATTTTATCTCGTGTATTTAAATCACTTACACTAAACTTATGTTTAGCTTTAATGTTATAACTTAATTTTATGGGCTTATTATCAATGAGTATTTTTTCACCTTTTTTTAAATCAACCAAAGCAACTATGATATTATCATTTGTATGTATTTTTAAAGTCTTAGGTCTTGATTTCATTTAAGTTATAACAGTAATTAATTTTTTATTAAATTGTATTGATGCTAAAAGTATAATATAATTATGAATTTTAATACATCAATAATACTAGGATTTATATATTTACTAAAATCTTACGAAATTGTTTTAATAGAATGAGTTTAAAATCAAAAATCAGAAGTGTAGTTGAAGATAATTCTACAAAAAAGGGTAAAATATTTGATTATACAATTCAACTATTAATTTTACTGTCTTTAGTCGCTTTTTCAATAGAAACACTTCCAAATAATTCCGACGAACTAATTGAGTTTTTATATGTTTTTGAGATTTTCTGTATAACGGTTTTTTCAATTGAATATTTCTTAAGAATATTAATTTCTAATAAACCTTTTAATTATATTTTTAGTTTTTATGGAATAATTGATTTTTTAGCAATTATCCCATATTACCTATCCTCTATTGATTTAAGGTTCCTAAGAGCCTTCAGAGTTTTTAGAGTTTTTAGAGCATTTAAATTAATTAAATACAATAAAGCTTTAAATAGATTTCAAATTGCTTATCGAATAGTTAAGGAGGAGCTAACCCTTTTTTTGGTAGTTATACTAATTCTCCTTTTTATTGTTTCTGCTGGAATTTATTTTTTTGAAAATCAAGCACAACCAGAAGTTTTTAAATCTATATTTCATAGTTCTTGGTGGTCAATAGTTACATTAACCACCGTTGGATACGGAGATGTTTATCCAATAACCCTTGGGGGGAAAATATTTACTTTTTTTGTTTTAATCATAGGAGTAGGTGTAGTTACAGTTCCAGCAGGTTTGGTAGCAACATCCCTTTCTAAAGCAAGAGAGATTCAGGATGAAGAAGAAAAAATGAAGAACAAAAACTAAATCTAAAGAATATCTTTTTCTTTAATGTTCCAAAATGCAATTGTATAGGCAGTAAAAAAAATAATTAATATAAATTTAGAGTTGACTAATCTAAGATTTACAATATGAATACACTTGAAGAAAAGTTCAAGGCTATAGAAGCGAATAATGCTCCAGGGCAGGAAATAAGACAACAAATTGGAAATCTTAATGATATTATGCAAGGTGAAAAACTTCAAGGAGTTTCTGTAGATTTCTCTCATGGAGATGTGGATGCTTTTCCTCCAACTCCTAATTCTGACTTGACTTGGAATGAAGGTTTTAATAATGGAGCTTCTCAAGCATATACTGAGTATCGAGGTTCAGCGGATATAAGAAATAAATTAGCTATTCACCTTGGGAATTTCACCGACTGTCCAATAGATTCAAACAGCGAATTAATTATCACCCCTGGAACTCAAGGTGCTTTATTTTTAGCACTCGGGGCTACAGTAGCTAGTGGAACAAAAGTTGGAGTTGTTGAACCAGATTATTTTGCCAATCGAAAACTTGTTAAATTTTTTGGAGGTGAAGTTGTTCCAATTTCTTTAAATTATAAGAATCCTGAATTGAAAAATAGCCCAGATATTAATCAAATTGAAAAGGCCTTTCAGACCGGAACCAAAGTTTTAGTTTTTTCCACACCAAACAACCCAACAGGTCTTGTATATTCAAGAGCTACAATAAATAAAATTGGTGTTTTAGCACAAGCTTATGATGTTACTGTAATTGTAGATCAACTATATTCTAGAATGTTGTACGGCGAAGAGCAGTACACTCATCTTCGAGCATGTGAGGTTAAACCTAAAAATTTAATTACTATAATGGGGCCATCAAAAACTGAGTCCCTAAGTGGTTTTAGATTGGGAGTTGCCTTTGGAACATCGACTTTAATTGAAAGGATGGAGAGCCTCCAAGCAATTGTCTCTTTACGTGCTTCAGGATATAACCAAGCCGCTCTTAACACTTGGTTTGAAGAACCTTCACAATGGCTGGAAAAACGTATTAAAGAGCATGAAATTATAAGAGATGAATTAATCCAGGTTTTCAAATCTGCTAATCTTCTTACAGTAACTCCTCAAGCAGGTAGTTATCTTTTTCCTCAATTGCCTGAACTTACTGTAAGCCTACATGATTTTGTGCGTTTGTTACGAATTCAAGCTAATGTTATCGTTACTCCAGGTTCTGAATTTGATCCTAAGTGCCAGGATAGTATTAGACTAAATTTTTCACAAGATTATTCAAACGCAGTTTTAGCAGCAAAACGAATTGTAAAAATGGTAGAAATTTATAGTTAATAAGGTCTTAGGTTTATTTGCTAAAACCAGTTTCTTATACTTCATTTAATTATTTCACATACTTGTCAAAGTATATATAAAGATTTTAAGATAATTATTATATTAGAGATAATGAAATCATTTACTATAGTTGACTACGCTGCTTTTGGCTTTTGGATTTTAATAAGCATTGCTTTATCCTATTTAGTTGTAAGAAAGTTTGGTTTTTTTGGAGGAAGTCGAGAAAATCAAAAAACACTAGCAATTGGTCTTATTTTAGGACATTTATTATACCTAGTTTGGAAAACGCTTTGGCTTTTAATTGTTAACTAAATATTTCTTATAATTATATAAATTAGTATTAATGAAAAGAAAAGAAAAAATGATAAGATATTGGATAGATTGGATAATTAGAATTATTCTATTTGCAGCAGCTGTAACGGCAATGAAATTAATTTTTTTTAAATAGCTAATGAAAAAAATAATCTTAATATTCTTTGTTTTATCTACCATTTCTTGCTCCATTATCAAGGTGGGTGATTTCAATAATTCGAATCAAGAAGTTAATGTTGGTTACGGAACTCAACAAAAAAAGAATACAACCAATGCTATTGGAACTGTTTCAGGAGAAAAATTAACTAAAAACCCTAAACATAACACTTCAGAAACTCTCAGTGGTCAAATTCCTGGTCTTAAAGTGTTTGCGAACAAAAAACTTGGAGATTATTCATCAATATTTATTAGAAACTTTGGGTCTCCCCCATTAATTATTGTTGATGGAATTGAAACTACAATGGATGAAATAGATCCAAATGATATCCAATCTGTATCAGTACTCAAAGATGCTTCAGCCTCAATATATGGATCAAGAGCTGGAAACGGAGTAGTAATTATTAAAACAAAGCGAGGAAAGAACTAAAAATAGACTTTAAAAATAAAAAAGACCCTACTACTCTACTTTTATTTCAAAGTGACATTAACTATATTTAAAAAATGAAAAAAATAATTTTATCCTCACTATTTCTAGTTCTATTTAATTTTATAATTGCTCAAGATATTGATAAAAGATGTAAGGAAGAGTCGACTATTGGAAATGTAAAACTTGTAGGTTGTATAGATGTTGAAGGTAAACTTCATGGATATGGAACTTATGCTCTTACAGACGGAAGTCTTATAATTAAAGGCATGTGGAGAAGAGGTAAATTGAATGGAGAAGGAGTTAAAACCATTTTAGCCGATAGTCAAACACAAAATTATAAAGGAATTTTCAAAAATGATATATTATTTGATGGTGAAATTGAAATAGTTTTTAAAAGAGGAGATTTGAGGTTACAAAAATTTGTTGATGGAAAAATAAATTCTACTAAATATACTTGGAGTGATGGGGCAATAAAAGAAACATCAGGAACTCATTATAAAAGTGGGGATTTAAAAAATGGTATTGAGAAAACAATTAATATAGATAATTCAATAATGTCATCTTTTTATGAAAATGGAGAAATAATTGATCAAAGAAAGAATACTAGTAATTATTATAATAATGAAGAAATTTTAGGAGATTCTGAATCAATTAGTATCCCACTAGAAATTGAAGAGGGTGACAACACAATGTATGTCAGCTTAAATATTCCAACAAAAAAAGACTCTAATTATTCTGCGAGATTCATATACGATACCGGAGCAGAAGTTTTTTCTCTTGGTTATAGACTCTTTAATGATTTAAAAGAAAACGGGTTAGATTACATTGATTTAAATGTAAGTATTACTACAATTGGCGTAAGTGGAGTTCCCTCGCAAAACAATGCTATTATAATTAAAGAACTAAAAATAGGAAGTTATACTGTTAAAAATGTTGTGGCTCTTGTAGAGACTCTTGAAACTGCAAACTCTTCTTTATTAGGTATGGGATTTTTAAATAAATTTAAAGAAGTAAAATGGTCCTTAATTGCTAAAGAGTTAGTGTTTTACAAATAATTATGAAAAAATTTCTTATTAACTATCTTGATATAATAGGTTTTATTTTGCTTGTGATAGGGGCTGTTCTATATATTGGCTTTGATAATTCTGAAGTAGAGTTTTTAGTATGGATGGGGCTAGCGACTAATGGCATAGGAATTTTAATAAAACCCAAGCCATAAATCTTCTTCTTTTTTAATTTAAATTAAGTATTTATATAATCGTTACATTTATAGAAATCATTATAATTTAAATTGAAAGATCCTAAACTTAAAAAGGGTTCTTTTTTAAGTATTCTTCTTTTAATACTTTCTGGAGAATTAATTTTTTTACTTCCCTATGTTTTAGCTAGAGTATTTAGACCAACATTTTTGGAAGTCTTCAATTTAAACAACCTTGAGCTAGGAAGTTTATTTTCAGTGTACGGAACTGTAGCTTTATTGTCTTATGTATATGGAGGAGTGATTTCAGACAGATTTCAACCTAAAAAACTAATTGCATACTCACTTTTTTTTACAGCTTTAGGTGGAATAGTTTTGTCTACTTATCCATCGTATTTCATTTTAAAAATTTTATATGGTTATTGGGGTTTTACTACTGTATTTTTATTTTGGGGAGCCATGATTAAAGCTACTAGAGTTTGGGGAGGGTCTGATAATCAAGGGAAAGCTTTTGCATTTCTTGATGGAGGAAGAGGTTTAGTTGCTGCATCTATGGGAAGTTTGGGTGTTTTAATTTTTTCATTTTTTTTAACAAATGATATAGACTCTAGTAATTTAAGTGGACGTAAAGAAGCTTTTAGGTATGTAATTCTTTTTTCGTCAATGATGGTGTTTTTAACTGGTTTTTTAGTTCTTATTTTTATGGAAAAAAATCAGGATATTAATGAAGAGGGTTCGGAATCTCTAAATTCATTTTCAAATATTAAAAAAGTATTAAAAATTCAGTCTGTATGGCTTATAATGATTATAATAATTTCAGCTTACATAGGATATAAAGTAACTGATATTTATTCCCTATACGCTTCCGAAGTTATGCAGTTCAATCAAATAGAAGCTGCTAATGTTGGTTCACTACAATTATACCTTAGGCCACTCGTATGTGTGCTAATTGCCTTGACAGCATCTAAAACTAGTCATATTCGTTTCATTGTTGTCGGTTTTATTACCATGTTAATTGGATCAACAATCTTCGCTTTTGGGGTTGTACAATTAAATATGAACTTTGTTTTTTACTTTTCACTAGTTATCGTTGCAACTGGAACCTATGCCATTCGAGCTTTGTATTTTTCTATTATGCAGGAAGGTAGAATTCCTCTAGCGTTAACAGGAACTGCTGTAGGCTTAATTTCTGTTGTTGGATACACACCAGATATATTTGCCACCCCTGTTATTGGTTATTTTTTAGATCAATACCCTGGAATAACTGGACACCAATATGTTTTTACAATTTTAGTTGTATTTTCAATTTTAGGTCTTATAGCTTCAATAAAGTTTAATAGTTTAAAAAAGCACATTATTAAACATTAAAGTTTAAAGTACTGAACTACATTATTTAAAATATCAGCTGTATATAAGTTTCCAACTTGATCAATTTCAATATCATGATATCTAGAAATTAGACCTTCATAGTTGCCACTTCTGCCAAACTTATTTATTAGATTTAGATCTTTATCTAATATAAAAATATTAGATCCCATTATTTTAGACTCACCCTTAATGTAATAATCAATAGCATAAACAAGATTATTTTTATTATCAAATTTAACCGAGTACAACTGTTGGGACACGTTATTCTGCCATATTTTCAATAGATTACCATTATTATCAAACTTTTTAATTCTATTATTTTCTCTGTCAGCAACAAAAATATTATTTAGGTTGTCATTGTCTATACCATGTGGAATATTAAATTCATTTTTTCCGTTTCCAAAACCTTCAATTTGAAAAAGATATTTTCCTTTTTTTGAAAATTTAATTATTCTGCTGTTTCCATATCCATCACTTACATAAAACGAACCATCATTTAAAACAGTAACATCAGTAGGCATATTAAAGTGATTCGAATCATTTCCAGGTTCATAAGGTTTACCCAAGGTTAACAACAATTCTCCTTTCAAATTAAATTTAAACACCTGATGTAAAGCAACATCTGTGACCCAAATGTTATCGTTTTTATCAATTTCTAACCCATGAGGCATAACAAACATATTACTGCCCCAGGAGTTGATTACTTGCTCTGATTTAATGTTTAAATGAGAGATAACGTTCGCTTTTATTTTATCTATGGGCAAAGGATTTGTCCATTCTCTTCCAGATCGATGAAATATAACTAAATTATTTTTTGAGTCAATTCCTAACCCCGTTGGGGAACCAATAGAAATAGAAGATTTAGAGTTAGGCCATGATTTAATTAGTAATGGATTAAAATTATTTTGAGATATTAAAAAAAAAGGAGCTAATAGGTAAACTATAAACAAAAATTTTTCTTTCATAACTTATTTAATTTTAATAAAAATGTGGTGATAAAATTATTCTTGTTTTTTTATTTCCTCAATTGATAGAGAATTTGCAGATTCGTATGATTTTTGAATGTCCTTAAGGAGCCTCATATACATGTTTGCATAGTTTTGAGCTAAAGACATTTCTCCATAAAAATCATTTGACAGATAAAACTGCTTATTGAAAACGAAATTATTTAATGAACGTGAACCATAAAATTCTCCATCATATGAATTGTAATTGAATCTCACTCTAAAATTTTTGAGAAATTTTAATCTAAACTCTTTGTTAAAGGAATCAATTTCGTTTGACGTAGCATAGTTTCTTTCCTTTTGATGATTAAACATTTCAAGCAAAACTCTTTTTAACTCATTATTATTAATTAATTCAAATGTTCCTGTTGAAATAAGCTGCTCAAAAATTCCATCTTTTGGAAAAAAGGAGAAACCAACTTCAATTTGAAGTAAAGTTTTAATTGCTTCTATATCTGATAAATTATTATGATTTGAATCTATATCGTTTAAGATCTCCATAATATTTTTTTCAGAATCTTGAAGAATATTAATTAGATTCTCTATCTGACTTAAATCATCCTCTAAACTTGTTATAAGGTCTTCAACCAATTCGTTTTTAGTATTAAAATCTTCCTTGTCTTTCCTGACATCTTCAAAATAAAAAGACAGAAAAATACTAAAAATGATTACCAGTCCCTCAATAATATATCTTAAATTATTCTTCATTGATATGAATTAACTCGTATGTTAATTACTAATATAGAGAAAAACAAAATTAATTATTAAATACTAATATGGATGTTTACTTATATTTGTTAAAACTTTAAAATTTTTATTAAAATGAAAAAATTAATTTTAATCTTATTTACATCTGTCTTATTGGTATCGTGTAATACAGAAAGTAAAGAAAAAACAAGTACTAACGACGATCCTATGTCTGGCTTTATGGTTGGTAACGATTCTAAATCAGATGCTATGTTACAATTCACCAAAGCATATGAAGACAATAACATTGCAACTGTTAAATCCATATTTACAGAAGATGCTGTTTTTAATGTAAATGACACAAAATTGACTTTCGAAGAAGTTAATGCTGGCTTTTCTGCTGGACATGACTTTTTTGATAACATCAAGCATTCAGATTTTGATGTATCAACAATGTATTATAATGATGGCAATGTATTTACTAATTATTGGTACACATGGACTGCTACGTCTAAAAAGACTGGCAATGAATTAACTCTTAAAGGGTACTGTTGGTTCAAGTGGGAAAATGATAAAGTTGTGGAAGTTTACAACGCTTTTGATCCTACAGCTTACAACGCTGAAATGTCTAATTAAAAGAACCTCATTTGATTGAAAAAAGCTCACCTTCCTTCAAAAACTTGCCCAGTTTGTTTAAGACCCTTTAATTGGAGAAAAAAATGGGAAAGAGATTGGGAAAATGTGATTTATTGTAGCAACAAATGTAAATTAAATAAAAATTAGACTTTTCAATTAAACTTTAAAAACTCCTAATTTTGTTAGGAGTTTTTTTTATAATTAAAAAACATGAACACAGATTTTAATAAATTTATTGATTTTCATAAAACTAATGGAGGAACTGGAAAAATATTTAATTTTCAGTTTATCGAATATAAAAAAGGTTATTTAAAATTAAAGGGTTTGTTTTCCAAAGAAACATTAAACCCTAATCAAAGTGTTCAAGGAGGAATGATGACATCGATGTTAGATGATATTACAAGCTTACTCCTTATTTATGAATCTGGTGGAACTATGTACCCAAGCTCAACTAATCTACATAGTATACATCACAGACCTCTATTTTTGGGTGAAGTAATTGCTACAGCAGAAATTATAAAAAAAGGTAAAAATATAGCAACAATTAAGGGCGAACTTTATAATCCAGAAGGAAAACTTGCGACAACTTTAATGCATACTGTTGTCTTAATTAAATCAGATTTTAAATTAGATTAAAAAGAACAAAGTTATATGAAATAACTTTTTTTGCATTTTTTCCAGTAACTAAAAAAAGAATTTAAATTAGTCTTGTGACTAAACATCCAGTCTCTTTCATCCATAGCCCCTTTGTAATGTATGTTTAAAGGGTGTTCTTTAAAAACCATAGAAGATAGATTGTTTTGGTTCACTAAATCATCAAAAGATCCTACATAAACTTGAATTCCTTTAATATTTTTTGAAAGCCCCAACATAAAGTCCATAGATTTTTTTGAAATTGGATAAGAATTAAAAATTTCTGGTTCTAATAACAATACCCTATTTACATTTTCATTTTTTCTCCACTGAGGATCTAAATTGTAAAAATTATATATAAGTGTAGGAAGTTCATTTTTCAGATTTAAAGAACCATTCTCAGGTAGAATAGTTTTCAATTTTAGGTCTACAGTTTTTAATAATTCATTTGGAGTGTCTAGAGAATTAAAGTTTGAATAATCTGTATCTAAGAATGTATTTTTTTGATTTGTATAACAATATTTATTAATATTTTCTTGATTGGCAAAATACTTCTTATTGCTGTTAGAACCACAAACCCATTGCCAACTTAATGCGTTACTTCCCCAATCAGCATCTAGCAAATAGTAATACATCCACTTGGCTGGCATATTCCAATGACTTTTTGCAATATTACATGCTAAAGATGCGACATACATTCTAAGATGATTATGCATGTAACCGTTTTCATAAAGGTCTTTAATGCTTTTGTCAATTGCATCAATTCCAGTTTTAGCATCATTAATTGACATTGACAATTCAGTATTAACAACTCCCTCTTGAGCCCTTTTTAAGTCCTTATTAATTAATTTATTTTTTTCAATCCAAATCAATTGCCAATAATCTCTCCAACATAGTTCTTGGATGAATTTCTCAATTTCCATAAAATCAAAACCTTTATTAATTAAAGTTTTAAAAACTATTTTAGTAGAAATTACTCCTCTTGAAATATATGGAGACAGCATACTTACCGAACCGTCAATAAAATTTCTATTTCTTGAATATTTTACCGGATCAACTAAGTTTATTTTATTTAAAATTTCATTGTAGTCAAATGTCATGTGGTATTTTATAAAAAATTAATTATTGAAGGAATAAATAGTTATTGTAAAAATAAACAATATCTTAAAATTTGTTACATCTAATTATTATAAATAATATCAGTAAAAAATGATTTTTTTTTTAATCAACATCATCTTTCATACCTTTACATGATATCCATTTATTATGAAAAAATTTCTTCTATTTATTTCTATAATTTTAATCATTGTTTCTTGTGAAAAAGAAACTGTAAAATACTTATTAACCACTTCATCTGAACCAGCTGAATTTGGAACGGTGTTGCCATCAACAAGAGAATATAACGCAGGAGATACTGCAAACTTAATTGCTAATCCAGCTGATGGTTATGTTTTTGATAGTTGGACGGGTGCTACTGGAGATTCTGTTACAACCCTTGTTATGGATTCAGATAAAACAGTTGTTGGTAAATTTAAAAAGAAACAATTTGGATTAACAGTAAATATCGTTGGACAAGGAACTGTTGGTCAAAAAGTAATTAAAGCGGGAGGAGTAACTAATTATACTAGTGGAACAGTTGTTGAACTTACTGCAACACCAAAATCTGGATGGGTATTCAAAGAATGGACAGGGTCTTTAAAAGGAACTACTAACCCTCAACAAGTAACTATAGATAAAGCCAAAACTGTAACTGCAACTTTTACAGAAATACCAAAGTATGATTTAACAGTAAATATTGTTGGTCAGGGAGATGTTGCTCAAAAAGTAATTAAAGCTGGTGGGGTTACTAGTTACACTAGTGGAACAATTGTTGAACTTACTGCAACTCCAAAATCTGGATGGATATTTAAAGAGTGGTCAGGTTCTTTAACTGGAACAACTAACCCACAGGAAATTACTTTAGATAAATCTAAAAGTGTTACCGCAACCTTTACACAAGAAAAAAAGTTTGAATTTACTATCATAAATGATGGATTAGGAGCTGTTTCTAAAAAAGTGATAAAAGTAGGTTCTGCAGAATATACTGAGGGATCTATTTTAGAACTTACTGCAAGCGCAAATTCTGGTTGGGAATTTGTAAAATGGGCAGGAGGATTAAGTGGAACAGACAATCCAAAACAAATAACATTAAAATCAAAAACAGCGGTAATTGCAGTCTATAGAAATCTAGCCCCTGTAGTATTAGATAATGATGGAATTACTTTAAAGGCTAAGACGGGAACAAGCGCTGGAACTAGTTATGAAATTAATGGAATTACCTACACAGTTGTAGACAATACAATGCTTAAAAGCTGGATTAGCGCTGAGAAAGATCTTACAAAAGCTGTTACTACTCTAGTTACTGATATGAAAGGGTTATTTAAAGGTAAAACTACTTTTAATACTAATATATCTTCATGGGATGTAAGTAGTGTGACCACTATGGAGGAAATGTTTGAAGGTGCTACTATATTTAATAAAGATATTTCAAAATGGGATACTAATAAAGTAACCAACATGGATAAAATGTTTAAATATGCAACAAATTTCAATCAGGACCTGTCCAAGTGGTGCGTAACTAATTTGACAACTGAGCCTACAGATTTTGTTAGTGGAACATCCTGTGGTTCAGAAAATAAACCAAAGTGGGGAACTTGGCCTGATTGTCCGTTAATTGGAAAATGGTATTTAGATAGTTGGACTAGTGAAAATGGAATTACAAGATGGAATGATGGCGAAAAAGAATGTGAAAATTACCCAGATGAACTAGAAATTAAAGGTGATGACAATACATATGGAACATATACTTACAGAGGATATATATGCTTTACCAACGGAGATCAAATGCAAACCGACGAGGATTCTGGATATTGGCAGTATACTGGTGACGATAATAAAGTTAGAGTGGCAGACAAACAAGCTGAATTAAATAATGCCCCACCTTGGAAACTTGAATATACTGGTGACTATACTTATTTCACAATAGTTCATACAGAATTTAATGATGATCAATCAGAAAGCTGGGAGGTAACAGAAGTTTGGAAAAGAAAAAACTAATTTCTTTACAAAATCTAAAATTTAAGATGTCTTACCGTGTCCTCGTTATTAATTATTTGTTTCAAAGATTCAATACCTATTAATAAATGCTTTTTATCAAATAAATTAGAATTCACATCATCTTTCACATGCGTTTTTACCCCATCTGGAATCATTGGTTGATCTGTAACTAACAATAAAGCTCCTATAGGTATTCTATTGTGAAAACCAACAGTAAACAAAGTAGCTGTTTCCATATCAATAGAATAAGCTCTCACTTTTTTTAAATAATTTTTAAATTTATTATCAAATTCCCATACTCTTCTGTTTGTTGTAAAAACCGTTCCTGTCCAATAATCAATTTTTTGATATTTTAAAGCAGACGAAATAGCTCTTTGAAGTGAAAAGGAAGGCATTGCTGGAACTTCAATTGGAAAGTAATCATTAGATGTACCCTCACCTCTTATAGCTCCAATTGGAAGGACAAAATCTCCAATATTAATTCTTTTTTTTAAACCTCCACATTTACCTAAAAACAGAACTGCTTTAGGTTTTATAGAAAATAATAAATCCATTACTGTAGCGGCATTTGGACTACCCATTCCAAAATTAATTATAGTGATGTTTTCAAAAGTAGCAGAAGGCATATTTTTTTCTTTTCCAGAAACCTCTACCCCATTATGATTCGCAAATTCTTCTACATATTTTTGAAAATTTGTTAAAAGGATAAACTCACCAAAAGATTCAATCTCTACTCCTGTATATCTTGTTATCCAATCTTTAACAATTTCTTTTTTTGTTTTCATTGGTGTAAAACTACTAAAAACAGAATAGACTATGTTTTTATTCATTAATTTTAAATAAATTATAATTACCATGAAAAAAATTCTATTCTTTTTGTTAGTTTCAATTCTTTCATTTGGACAAGAAAAAGATTTAACACTTTCATCCGATTTACCTTTACTCAAGGTTGAAGCCTCTTGTGGAATATGCATGTTTGATATGGAAGGTAAAGAATGTGAATTAGCTGTTAAAACAAACGGTAAAAAATATTACGTGATTGGTACGGGAATTGATGATCATGGAGATGCACATTCCAAAACTGGTTTTTGCAATGCAATTTTAAATGCTAAAGTTCAAGGAGAGATAATTAATAATAAATTTAATATTAGTTATTTTAAGTTAACTGATATTGAAAAAAATGAATAACTAATTACAAGCAGTTTTGTATTTATCCCAGTTTTTATTTGTTGAGGAATTTGGAAAATAATAACAGATCTGATCTCCGTTTGAAAATGTTAAGTTTTTCCAAAATCCAGTCGGAATATGTACACCAGTAGTTCTGATTTCGTGATTCGCAGCAAATACGAGTTCAATTTTAACTTTTATATTTCCACTTACTGACCAGTCTCTAACTTGTTGTTCTAATTGTGCCCACTCTCCTCTGTTTAAATTATCAATTTGCATAGCACAATTAATAAAAGAAAATGTCTTGTTTAAATTCTCTTCAGAATCACTAAAAGTAGCGGCTGGAGCAAGATGACCTTTGTCCCATTCATTTTTATAATAATCAGCATCGTTAGAAGTTGTTACACCAGGTTCCAGATAAAAATCTTTGCTTCCTCTATCTACATTTTTAGGTCTATTAGAAACCGTATACTCTACCCAATTTGGCTGTTCATAAGATTCATTATAAGAAACCTTATAAATACCTTTATCAATTAACACATCATATTTATCCCCAGAAAAAGGCCCCTCATTTTCGTCCTCACAACTAAGCAGAAATAAAAAGGAAAATAAAAATATATATTTTTTCATTTATTGTAAAAAAGGAATACTTTATTAAAGTTATTAAATTGCATTTAAAAATTAATGAAACCATTAAAAATGAAATAAAGCCAACAATCACCAACTTAGTTATACAAGGAACTATACAGTTAACTTCCTCCAAAAATAATAATTTTAATTAGATTTAATCAAACTTGTGGTGGGTTTCCTAGAATACTACAATTAACTAAAAATGCAATTAATAAACTCTCCCAAAAACACATGAACAATAAAATAAAATTTACTTTGTAATTAATTAATCATCCGAATTAAGACTTTTTTTATTACTTAATTCATTACATTGTAAATTAAAATATTTTAAAAAATTATTATGAAAAAATTTATATTATTATTTAGTTTGATTGGGCTTCTAGTTTCATGTGAAAACACTGAACCTTGTGACGTACCTACAAATGGATTCATCGACGGAACTAATCAAACCGTCATGTTGGGAAGCGAAGCTACTATAGATGTATTTAAAAAATTCGATGCCGCTTGGTTAGCGAGAGATTATGAAACAATGACAGCGCATATTTCTGAAAACGGAATATTCAGACATGCGGATGGAACCGTAACAAATAATGCAGAAGAATTTGTAGCTTATATTGAAAATGAATACCAGGAGTCTTTAGTTAATGAAGAAGATTGGGGATGGACTACTAATTTTGCATTTGCTGCTAAACCTAGTGCGTCTGAAGATCCTGAAGTAACCAATACTCAAGGCGAGTGGGTTTGCGCCAGATTTACTGGATCAACTGCTGTATATGATGAATGGTATCAATTTATTGATGGTAAATTAGTAGACTGGACCTCTTCAAAAAGAGAATTAACTAAATAAATAAAAACTAATGAAAAAAATAATACTATTACTATTAACAATAACTTTAACTGGGTGTGCTAACAACGCTGATGCTGTCATTGTCACTTTTGACGATGATAAATCAAATGCTATTAGAGCTCATTACCAGAACTATTTAAACAACAATACAGACGGTTTAAAAGAACTTTGGTCAACAGACTTACAAATTTACATGAACGAAACCGAGGCTAAAGGAGTGGATGATATTGTTGCTGTAATAAAAGCGCAACACACTGCTTTTGATAATATATCTATGAGCTTTGGTGATAAGGAACTTGAAATGGACAATTGGGTTCAAACTATAGATTTCCCTGCAATTGGAGAAAATAATCCAGCAACGACCATTACTCAAACCTGGTTTACTTGGTCGGGTACAGGAAAAGCAAGTGGATTAACGGTAGAAGTTCCTGCTCACATTTCTTTTGCTTGGGGGGAAGACGGTAAAATTATTCAAGAATGGCATAATTTTGATCCTTTAAAAATGCAAACTGAAATAGCATTAATTCCTGCACAAGTAAAAATGATGCAAATAGATTAATGATTAAAGTTTTATAACTTTAACATATACTTATTTAATAAAACCCCTTTTAGCAGGGGTTTTGTTATATGGTTAAATAGAGAAATGATTTTTCAACTGATCTTTAAGAGATAAATTCAAAAAGTTATCATGAAAATCTACTAATAGTTCAGAAGATCTTCCTTTTTCTAATTCACAATAAATAGATGAATAAAAAAATATTTAATTATAAATATTCTTTAGATAATCTTATTTAAAATGGAGTTTTGATATTTTTCCATTTCCAGCTGCATAAGCGCTACAATCATCTAAAAACCTTAAAGTATAGTATCCCTGGTCACTTATATGACTCCAAGAATGCCCTCCATCATTTGAAATATCAATACCATTAAAACCAACTGCAACTAAGGATTTACCATTACTATTAGGGAAATACTGCACACAACTTCTATAACCTGGATCTTGTTTTTCAGCAATAGTTTTCCACGTTTTTCCGCCATTACTAGTACTAATCTTATTTGATATATTTTCTAAAGGTTTAGTATAGTCCCCTCCTATTGCAAAACCATTATTTTTATCATAAAAATCAATACTAAAAATTCCCTTGGTTGCCTCTCCTTGAATTATGGGTGTATTTATTATTTCCCAATTTTTCCCTTTATCATCTGAGTAATATATTCTACTATTTATTCCTCCACTAGCAACCCATACCCTATTATCAACAATAGATATATTTGTGTCACTAGCAGCAAAAAAACCTTCCTCTGGTAATGGATTATCGAAATTACTACAATCTAACTTTTTCCAAGTATCTCCTCCGTCCCTAGTTATTAAAACACTAATACATCCATTAACAAAATCACCAACAACTAAGCCTTCATTTTCGTTCCAAAAATCCATAGAATCATAAAAAACGTTTTTGTTGACTTCTCTGTATACTACTTTTCCATTTTTAAAAAGCAAAGCGGGGTTTCCAATGGTAATGGTGAAAATATTTCTGTTAACAATAGACATAGATCTAAAGTTTGGATATAAAACAGAATCCAGTTCAGAATTATACTGTTCCACATTAATTAAATCGGGTTTAGTAATATCAAAAGAATATATTTCCCCTTTAGAAGTAGCATTATAAACCTTATTACCATTAATTTCGAGTGCCCTAATATTTAAAGTAGAATCCAATAAAACGTGGTTAATATCAACCTTTGAAAATGAAAAAGGAATCTTTTGGCAACTTGAAAAAAAAGTAATTATAATAAAAAATAAAAATAAATTTTGAAAAACAACTGATTTTAAATTCATGGTGACTAGTTTTTAATTAAATTTAATATTATTAATCTAATTATTATAGAATGAAAACAATATTAAAAATGTTATTGATATTTAGTTTAATTATCACAATTGGATGTAATGAGAATAATAAAAAACCAAGAATTGCTATAGCCGGATTAGCAATAGAATCTAGTACTTTTTCTCCTGCAAAAACCAACGAAGAAGATTTCAAAGCAAGAGTTGGAGAGGATGTATTCACTTTTTATCCATTTTTAAGTAAGGATTCCATTAATAGAAATAGAGCTAATTGGGTTCCTACATTAAGAGGACATGCCCTTCCTGGTGGAATTGTGACAAAAGAAGCTTACGAGTCTCTAGTAAGTAAAACCTTGGTAATGCTTAAAAATAAATTACCATTAGACGGATTGTTTTTTGATATACATGGGGCAATGAGTGTAGAGGGTATTGATGATCCAGAGGGTGATTTTATTAAAAGGATACGAAAAGTTATTGGATATAAAACTCTGATTTCTACCTCGATGGATCTCCATGGAAATGTTTCTTTAGAACTAGCAAAGCAAACAGATCTAATAACTTGTTACAGAATGGCTCCTCACGAAGATGCAATAGAATCTAAAAAAAGAGCTGTAGAAAATTTATTAGAAAGATTAGAAAACGGTAAAGGAAAACCATTATATAAAGCTAGAATTGAAGTTCCTATTTTACTTCCTGGTGAAAAAACTAGTACAAGAATTGAACCTGGAAAAAGTTTGTATGCAAAAGTAAATCCAATTACCAAAAGTCCAGGAATTATCGATGCTGGCATTTGGTTAGGATATCCATGGGCTGATGAACCACGTAATCACGGAGTTGTATTGGTAACGGGAGACAATAAAAAATCAGTTAGCTTGGCAGCTGAATATATTGCTGAAAGTTTTTGGTCTGTTAAAGATAGTTTTGAATTTGTAGCCCCTGTTGCAACATTAGAAGAAAGTTTAGATTTAGCCATCAAGAGTAAGACCAGTCCCTATATAATTAGCGACATGGGAGATAATCCAACAGCGGGAGGAGCGGGCGATGTTACTTGGACATTAAATGAACTTTTAAAAAGAAAGGAATTTAAAAAATCTAATGGACCCAGTGTCATATACGCTTCAATTCCAGGGCCAAAACTCGTAGAAGAAGCCATCAAACTTGGAATAGGTGAAAAAGTAGAGGAATTTGTTGGTGCACAAATAGACAATAGGTATTCTCCCCCAATTAAAATAAAAGGAGAGATCAAGTTTATTAAATATGGAGATAAATATGCTCAAGTTGAAGTAGTTGTAAAAGTTGGAAGTATTAATATTATTGTAACAAAAAAAAGAAAACCTTATCACCACGAATCAGATTTTACAGAGTTAGGTTTAAATCCTAGAAATTCTAATATCCTGATTGTGAAAATTGGATATTTAGTTCCTGAACTTTATGAAATCAATAAGGGTTGGACAATGGCTTTAACTCCTGGTGGTGTAGATCAAGATTTAGAAAGGTTGGATTATAAAAGAATTAAAAGACCAATGTTTCCCTTGGATGAATTTGAAACAAAGCCAGATTTAAGGGTCAAGTTTGTAAACGTCTCGGGAGAAAAGTAATTTAAAAAATTATTTTACTTTTTTACAAAAGATGCAAAAATAAATTCTTGATTTGTATTAAATGGGGTTGTATGGTTGGATATTTGATGATTTATTAATTTAAAATGCTCCTCGAACTCATTTTTTATAGAATCCTTACTATACCTAACTACCTCCAATCCACTACATTTTTGGGGTCCGTCTGATGAAAATGTTGCTAGAATCATGTTTCCATTTTCAGAAATTGAATGGGAGGTTAAAGAAATATAATTATTTATTTGATCTAATTGTTTTAAAAAATGAAATGCAGCTCTATCGTGCCACAAATCATATTTTTTGGTCGGAACAAAGTGATTTACATCACATACAATCCAATTTACTCGAGAAGATTTATGGCCTAATCTTTTTTTTGCTTTATCAATTGCACTTTTTGAAATATCTAAAACATCGATATTTTTAAAACCCATATTTAAAAGATTGTCAACCAATCTACTTTCTCCTGCTCCAATATCTATTATATTTGAATCTAAATTTAGATTTAAAGATTTTATGATTTCAATAGATTTATGGGGAAGAATTTGATACCAACTTACTTCATTTTCCTTTTTTTTTGAATGAACATTTTCCCAATGTTCCTCTAATTTATCAAAATCCATTTTTAAAAATAGAAATAAAAATTGTTTATATAAGTATATAATAATTTAATTTACACTACATTCGCCAGAAATTTAATAAATATAATATTATGAAAAATGGAATTGTAAAATTCTTTAACGGATCCAAAGGTTATGGTTTTATCAAAGAAGACGGTATTGAAAAAGACCACTTTGTACACGTGTCAGGACTAATTGACAGAATTGATGAAAACGATAAAGTTGAATTCGAACTTGAAGAAGGTCCTAAGGGAATGAGTGCAATTAACGTTAAAAAAATAGATTAACTCTATTTTAACGGCACACTATCGTTCTTAATCTAAAAGTTTAGATTAAGAACAAAAAATTTTTTCGGCTATTCCGATTAAATGGAGATAATTAATAAGAGCAGTATGTTTCTTATTACTCGCTCTTATTTATTTGAAGTAGCCGTTTAATTTTTATACCAACTCGAACACCACCCCACTTACTACAACAAAAAAATCAATATATTATTTGTCGAGAGTTAATAGATTTTAATTTAACTTAAAAATTAAATTTTTTGTTCTATTTTTTTTGTAACCAAATAAACACCTACAAAAATCAAAACCATTCCAATGACGTTAACTAGAGTTAATGAATCGTTTTTAGTTGTTAGTGCATAGATAATTCCAACGATAGGTTGAAGGTAAATGAATGAGCTAACAGTTGAGGCTTTTAATTGAGTTAAAGCATATGCATTAAATAGGTAAGTAAAAAAAGTAGTTCCCACCACTACATACAGCATCGGAAGAATGGCATCATAAAAAGGAAGATTTAACCAATCAACACTTGAGAACTCGGAAACAGTTAAAGGAAAATTCATTAAAAACCCAAATAAAAACAACCACCTAAATAAGGTGATTATATTGTATTTTTCTACAAGGGGTTTAACAAAAATCAAATAAAGGCCATAGGTAGATGAATTTAAAACGAATAACAAATTACCAGTTGGAATATCGGGAGCATTGTAACCAGTTGAGGGACTTTTTAAAATCAAAATCAATGCACCAAAAAAACCTGCAGAAATTCCAACAACCTTTAAAAGGCTTACCCTCTCTTTTATAATAATTGCAGAAAAAACAAAAACAAAAATAGGAACAACAGTAATAAGCACAGAACTATTAATAGGCGTGGAGAGTTCTAAGCCTTTAAAAAAGGCTAACATATTTATAACCATTCCAAGAAAAGAACATAAAATTATTCTTGGCCAATCTTTTTTGTCGATTTTCTCATTTTTAAAAAAAATACTTAATATCCAAAATAAAATAGCAGCTCCTAAAACTCTAAGAAGAATAAAAGCAAAAGGACCAATATAGGTTGGCATCAGGTTTTTAGCAATTGTATGGTTAAAACCATAAATTAAAGTTGCTCCAAAAGCAGCTAATAAACCTAAATTTCTATTGTTCATTAAAAAAAAATAATTGCTTAAATTTAGAAAATCAAATCTAAGTTTATTAATTATATATTTAAGAAATGAAAAAATTATTTTTAAATTATTTTCCTTTCATTATTTTTTTTGTTTCCTGTCAGTTCAACAATTATGAAACTGTTGATAAAAACATCCGTTTCCGGGAAAAAATTCAAACAGGAAATTTTATTAAACTTTCAAAGGGACATACTTATTATGAGATTGATAACCAAAAATCTTTAAAGACATTGGTTTTTATTCATGGATTTTCTGTTCCCTCCTATATTTGGGACGACACCTACTACTCCGCATCGGAAAAAGGATACAAAGTCCTTAGATTAGATTTATACGGAAGAGGATATTCTTCCAATTTAGATATTGATTACACAGATAATCTTTTAGCTGGTCAAGTGATAGAGCTTTTGGAAGAATTAAATATAAAAAAAGCAACATTACTTGGACTCTCTAACGGAGGAAGAGTAATCTCTAAAATTGCATATTTAAAACCAGAGCTTGTAGAAAAATTGATTTATGTTTCTGCATCAAGTTTTCAGGATCACAACCCTACTGAAAATAAATCAGTTAGCGGAAAAGAGATAAATAATTTTATTAAAAACAATTACCCTACTATTTCAAAAGGACAATTACTAGATTTTAAATATCCTGAAAATTTTAAAGGATGGGATAAAAAATATGAAAATCTATTACAATATGAAGGGTTTGCAAGAGCATTAATCTCTACAAGAAAAAATCATGTAAATTTAGATACAGAAAATAGTTTTATTAACGGTTCGGAAATACCTTTTTATACAATTTGGGGGGACAGCGATTCTGCTGTTGTTTACAATGAATTCAAAGACAAATTAAATAAATTAATGCCCAGAAGAAAAGAATATTTTGTCTCTGAATCTGGTCACCTTCCAAACATGGAAAATAAAGAGGAATTTGAAAATTTACTTTTTAATCAAATTTTAAAAGAAAATTAATTTATATATTAAACTTTTTAATTTAACACTAGTCATAAATCAAATGAAAAATATACTTTTTACAATTTTATTCTCTTCGATTAGTTCCATGATATTTTCTCAAGAATTTCAATCTGGAACTGGTTTATCTACTCAATTTCAAAGAGTATTAAATGATGTAGCTTCCGGAAAAGAGGGGGTTGATGTTGAAATTGACGGGAGTAAGTATTTCTATAAAAAATCCCAGGATGCTGTTATAAATTTATTGGACGGTTACAAACCCATCAGGATAAAGTCAAACTACAATATTATCAAAGAAACAATTGAAATTGAATCCGACGAGAAAATTCTAAATCTAAAACCAAATAAGGTGGTCTCTGTAGCATTTAAGGATGCTAATTTCATTGTTTACCAAGGAAATTTTTATAAGCAGATTACTAAAAACAATAATTTTTCTGTAATAAAAGCTGTTCGTTTAAATGCTATTGAACCGGAGTACAAAGTAGGAATTGTAGACAAACCTAATTTGAGATATAGAAGAGCAGATGAAACCTATATCCAATCAGGTGATAAAAAGAGAATGATAAGAATTAGTAAAAAATCTATAATTGAATTGTTTAATAGCTCGAAGAGTGGGGAAATAAAGAAATTCATGAAGTCCAATAAAATTTCTGTTAGAGACGACTCTGATTTAAAGCTTTTATTTGATGCTTTTCAGCAAGATATAAAAACATTAAGGTGATTCAATGGCATAAAAAATATGTAGAAAAATTTTTAAAACTTTGGGGTATCTCTAACTATCAAGCTATGTGGATTTCTTTTATTAAAGGATTATTATTAGGTGGATTAATCACTTATTACTTTTTCTAATCTTCTTCGTTAAACAAGGAGGGAACTGATTTCTTTTTTAAATACCCTTGTTTTCTTTCAAAATCAATAACATTAAATTCCATAATATTAATTCCTAACTCATTTTCTAACCATTGAGCTACTAAATGACGGTGGCAAAATTTTGTTTTAGCACAATGACACATCAAAACGGGTTCAAAATCACCTGTAATAAAATTCAAGTGTTCAACAACATTTTTTGGATTCAATTCACTTAATTGTTCTTGATACAAAAAAATAAACTTATCTTCTGAGATTAACTTTTTTTTAAGGCTATTTATTAGTTTATAATTAGGAGCTAAGGCTTTGTATTCAAATTTTACATCTACGAAATTTGAGGGGTATAAAGCAATAGATATCGCTCCAGGAACCTCGTTTTTCTTAAGAATATTAAAATTTGCTGTTTTGATAACTTGAAGTTAGTAAGAAATTATTTAAATAAAAATACGCTGATAATAAAATAATATTTTTTTTAGTTGATTGTAAGTAAGTTGTGAGGTTTATATTTTTAAATAATTTATTTAAAAAAAGCATTGAATTTGAAAGGAATTGTAATGTAATTCATAGAATTATTTAAAAAAAAAAATTCTATTCGGTATTTTTATTTAATTAATAATTATAGAGATGAGTTATTGACAATTTGATCATTTTTACATGAAAAAGCTTTTATATTTAACTAAATTTTAACATATTTGTTATATAATCAAAAATAGACTTATGAAAAAATTCAAATTATTTATTACATTATCTCTGTTGATAGTGTCTTATCTAGGGTTTGCTCAAAATGTTGTTACCGGGAATGTTTCCGATGATAACAGTTTAGCACTTCCTGGAGCGACTGTAGTTGTAGAGGGCACCAGCAATGGTGTTACTACTGATTTTGATGGAAATTATTCAATCTCTGCTAACCAAGGCGATGTTTTAGTCTTTAGTTTTGTAGGTTTTGATAACAAATCTGTTGCAGTTGGAAATTCAAACAAAATTAATGTTCAACTTAATTCAAGTAACGAACTTGATGAAGTAGTTGTTACTGGTATTACTACTAGAGATCGAAAAAGATTGACAAGTAGTGCTGTAGTAATCGACTCTGAGTTAATTGAAGGTGTTGCCCTTAGTTCTCCAGATCAGGCTCTTCAAGGTCGTGTTGCTGGTCTTAGAGTTACAACACAATCAGGTACGCCTGGTGCTCCGCAAGATATTAGAATTAGAGGAGAAGGATCTATTTCAGGTTCTAACGCTCCTTTATTTGTAATTGATGGAGTTCCTGTTAATAATGGATCTATTAGTCCACTTTTAACTGATATGGGTATTCTTTCAATGGTAAACGCTTCAGACATAGAGAGTATTACAGTACTTAAAGATGCTTCTGCTACTGCTCCTTATGGTGCAAGAGGTTCTAACGGTGTAATTGTAATTACTACTAAAACTGGATCAGCTGGAGAAGTAAAGTATAACTTAACCTCACAATATGGTTTTCAAAACTACGCTAGAGATGAAAGACCAATGTTGACTGGTGAGCAAAGACTTGAACTTGGAGCTGAAACTTTAATCAACGATTATGGTTGGACTAAAGAAAGAGCTACTGGTTATGCTCTTGCTAATTTCGCTGGAGCTGCTGCATGGGATGCTGGTGGAAGAGTAGATGGTAACTGGGAAGATTTAATTAAAGTTAAAGACGCTCCTTACCAATCTTATGATTTATCTGCTTCTGGTGGTTCTGCTCAAGAAAACTTCAGAATGTCTCTTGGATACAAGAATACGGTAGGAACATCTGTTGCTACTGACTACGAACAAGTTAGTGGTTCTTTTACATACAGAAGAAAATCTGGAAGAGTAGATATTAGCACCTCTAATAGAGTGTCTAATTCAATTCAAAATGGTATTCACGAGGGTGGTTCTTATTTTGGATCTCCTCAAGCTAACAGGATATTTATGAGTCCTTGGCAACAACCAAAGAATGCTGATGGATCTTATAATATTAATTTATCTACTAGTGTATTCAACACGCTTTATTTAGCTGAAAAAAATGTCCAGCAAAATGACGGTACTAGAGCTATTTCTAATACAAGTGTTACTTACAGAATTACTGATAATCTAAAATTTAGAACTCGTTATGCAATTGATTTCTTATTAGGAGTATCTCACGAATTTAGAAATCCAGATCATGGTGATGGTGCTTCCAGAGGTGGTTATTCTTACCAAAATACATCTAGGAACTTTACTTGGTTTAACACAAATAGTTTAGATTACGTTAAAACTTTTGGAAATGACCACAACATAGCTGCAACTCTACAAACTTCATTTGGAAGAAGTAAAAACACAAATAATGCCTCAAGTGGATATGGTGTTGCTGCGGAAGGTTTATACTACGTAAGTAGTTTTGGTACTGACCAGGCTGCTAGTGGTGGTTTTTCTGATTGGAAAGAACTTTCTTTCTTAGGACTTTTAAACTATAGTTATAAAGACAAGTACATTGCTGATTTTTCTTTTAAAAGAGATGGATCTTCAAGATTTGCTAGTGGTAACAGATTTGGTAATTTCTGGTCTGTTGGTGTAGCTTGGAACTTGACTCAAGAAAGCTGGTTAGAAAATAACGACATAGTTAACAATTTAAAACTTAGAGCGTCTGTTGGAGAAACCGGTAACAATGGAGTTGGATTAAACCAATACCAATCCTTATTTGGATACAGTGCAAGTTATAATGACTCTGGTGCTGTCTATCCTTCAACATTTGGAAACTTATTGTTCTCTTGGGAAAAACAAACATTATTTGATGTTGGTGTTGACTTCTCAATCTTAGGTAACAGAGTATCTGGATCTATTGGATACTATAATAAGAACACTAATGATTTACTTCAAAGTGTTCCGTTATCAACAACTACTGGACACAGCTCACAAACTCAAAACGTTGGTGAAGTTGAAAACAAGGGAGTTGAAATAGAACTTTCAGCTGATGTCTTAAAATTAGGAGACTTTACTTGGAATGTATATTCTAACTATGCTACCAACGATAATGAAGTATTAACGTTGGCAAAAAGAGCTGATGGAACAGATATTAACCTTGACGGATCTTACAACAGAACTAGAGTTGGAGAGCCAATGGGTGTTTGGTACATTAGAGGTTGGGCTGGAGTAGATTCTGCTACTGGAGATCCAAGATACTACAAAGGTGGTGCCACTGACCCAAGTATGGAAATTGTTAATTCTTATAACGAAGCTTCTCAAATGGTACAGGGAGATAGAATCCCTACTTATTCTGGTGGTTTAGGTACAAGATTGAGCTACAAGAATTTCTATGTAGACGGTAACTTGTATTTTGCTGGTGGACATAAAGTATTTGAAAGATGGAATTGGTATTCAGAGAATACTGGATTACTTTCTACTAGATACTACCAAGGTTCTCAAAAACTTATGGAAAGATGGCAAAATCCTGGTGACATAACTGATGTTCCAAGAATGAGATGGAGTACGAGTACTTCTGCTACAGGATCTGGAACAACAACAAGATTCTTACATGACGGAGATTTTGTAAGATTAAGAGATGTTGTAGTTGGTTATAGCTTACCAAAAGATATTGCAAATAGACTTGGATTCGACAATGTTGGGTTCAGCGCAAGAGGTTTAAACCTGTTTACTTGGACAAAAGATCCAAATTTAACAGTAGACCCTGAAATAAGAAACAGTGGATCGTGGGAAATTTACACTCCACCATTAAAGTCAGTTTCTTTCGGTGTAAACTTAAAATTTTAATAATATGAAAAATATAAAAAAATACTTACTATTATTCTTCGCTGCAACGATTATTGTTTCGTGTGGAGACGCAGACCTAGAACCGGT
>TARA_B110001450_G_scaffold255702_2_pt1 | contig 25838 bp, 20 predicted proteins | sample TARA_B110001450 | Tara Oceans TARA_B110001450 (sample SAMEA4396538) | marine metagenome | biome: Polar Biome; feature: [SRF] surface water layer (ENVO:00010504); material: water (ENVO:00002006), including particulate matter (ENVO:01000060) such as... | depth 5 m | reverse complement strand
TAGCAGTCCCTATCTTTATTTATGCCGGCCGAAGATTCGAGAGAGATAGACAAAAGATGAGTGAGGTATAGCCTGTTTTGATTGGTTTATATCATTAGCTTTGGTTGATTTTTGACTTTAAAATTAACCATTGCTTTGGTGCCAAGTTGAGTACTGTACTTAGGTAATAACTTACTATAATTAAGGTGTAATCGGAGGGAAAATCGTGAAAGATAATTCTGTCCACAGGTTTTCTTTCCTGACATGTGCTGCTGGAATGGCGCAACTGAAAAATGCTGCTCAAAGAGATTGGTGAAACAAGCTACGCCATAAAATATATGGCATATCCTTCTTTTTACAACCTTCTCCTTGATCCTAGAGAGGAGAAGCCAGAAAAGTTTTATTGAGACTGTGCTTGGGCGAAGACATACTCTGTATGTCATAAATAGAGGAGCACTTCGCGTTAATAGCTGAGGATTCAGGATCACCATCTAAATAAATACTTTTTTTCTGCTCGAGCTGCCTCCTGCTCTGGAGTCAAGCGCGAGTGCTTCTCCCTATACTGATTCTATCAACTAAGAAATTATTGGCTCAGAGACTACGCTTGAGCAGGCATCCGAAATTGCTTGCGCAACACACGTTTCAAAACCTTTCCAGCAGGATTGCGCGGGATTTCGTCGACAAATTCCACACTTTTTGGCATTTTGAATTTGGCAAGTTTGCCCTCACAGTGATCTAGAATTTTCTGAGCATCGAGACCCTCGTCAGATCTCACTACCACAGCCAGCGGCGATTCGCCCCAGCGTTCACTATGCTGCCCAATGACTGCGACTTCGGCGACACTAGGGTGGGCAAGAATAATATTCTCGATCTCCGCAGGATAGATGTTCTCGCCACCTGAAATCAGCATATCCTTTACACGATCAATGATGTAGATGTAACCATCTTCGTCGCGAGTCGCCAAATCGCCAGTTTTCACCCATCCGTCTATCAGAGTCTCTTGAGTAGCTTCCGGCCGATTCCAGTACTCTTTCATAACGTGACGTCCGCGGATTAATATTTCGCCGGGGACATTGTCAGCCACTTCCTGCATATTTTCATCAACGACCATAACATCGGTATGAAAAAATGCCTTGCCCGTGGAGCCTGCCTTTGCCAGGGCATCGGAACCATCCAGCAGACAACCTGGGCCGCAGGTTTCAGTAAGTCCATACGCTTGGTGGACTTCTATCCCCAAACTGCTGTACTGCTCAATGCTAGTCACTGGGACTGGGGAGGCGCCAGACAACACCCAGCGCAGTTGACTGTAGTCGTATTTTTGTTTGTCGGGCACCTGCCACATAAAGTTTAGCATCGCGGGCACCAAAAGTGCGCATGTAATCCTCTCCTGCTCAAATGTTTCCCAGATCTTCAACGGATCGAATTCTCGACAAATTACGGTGGTGGTACCTCCGTAGATGTTGGTGATAATAGGAGTGAGCGCACCTACATGAAAAATAGGCAGAACAGACAAGAAACGGTCGCCACGTCGGAAATCATTGCAAGGGATCGCAGTGGCCTGACCTGCAAGACAGGTATCATGAGTATGCACAACGCCCTTTGGTATGCCCGTAGTGCCGGCGGTGTACATAATGTAGATCACGTCTCCATCGCGAGCGCCAGTTTCGGGCTCCTTGGAGCTTGATGCCGAGGCTTCAGTATCATAGTCGCAGGCGAATTCAAGTAAGGTATCGCCTTCGGATTGAAACCAACTGCGCAGGGCTGTTTTGTCACCGCGGCTGTGCAGATCAGCAGCGATTTCCGAAAACTCCCCACCGAAGATTAACACCTGCGTCCCTGAATCCGAGAGAATAAATTCCAGCTCATCTGCGACCAGACGCCAATTAAGTGGCACAAGCACGGCTCCAATCTTGGCGAGAGCAAAAAAGCTCTCAACGAACTCTACTCCATTCATCAGGAGCAGCCCTACTCGGTCCCCAGGTATCACACCCTCAGCCAATAATCGATTGGCGACACGATTACTGCGCCGGTTGAGTTCCTCATAGGTAAACCTACGATTCCGTTCGACTTCTACGACAGCCTCTACATTAGGCGTCAAAAATGCGCGTTTACTTAAAAGCAATCCAATGTTGTTTTCCACGATCTGCATCTCTCCTTGGCAAACTAACTATAACAATAAATGTCAACCACCAAAAATAGGCGATTGATTGACTATTTTCCATCGATCCTTCTAATGGAGCTGTAACAATACCAAAATTATTTTAACTCCTAGCTGCGCAACTAACTGATCTCATATATCGGACTTCAGTGATTTATTAGAGGCAATTCCATCTCCACCTTTTTTGTATTGTTTCCGTCGCTCTTTGCTGAACTTGTCGATCTCATCTTTGGGCACGCCAAAGGAGATGCCGCGCTCAACACCCGGCCGAGCGCGTATACGATGAACCCAGTCAACCACACGTGGCTTAGTGGTAATATCAATTTTCGCCCACTTGTAAGAGCGCACCCAGCACCAGGTGGCTATATCGGCGACAGTGTATTGACTCCCACAAAGGTACGCGTGCTTTGTCAGCTGATGGTCGATAACCGATACCAGCCGCAACGCCTCCTTTCCAAATCGCTCCATGGTATGCGCTTTTTGCTCATCAGTGGCGTCGGTGATGTAGCGGGTGTACGAGAGCTTATTGCCAAACACCGGACCAATATTGGCAGACTGCCAGTAGAGCCATGGAATGACATCCCAACGTCGATCGTTGGTAGGAAACAGACCCGATGGAAAAGTTTCACCTAGGTATTGCAGAATTGCACAGCTTTCGATGATCGAGCGACCATTATGCACCAGAGTCGGTAGCTTTTGATTCGGGTTTATGGCCATGTACTCCTTGGTATACTGTTCGCCGCTCAGATCAACCGTGTGCACATTTATTTCTGGTAACTCGACGCCAGCTTCTTTCAGCTCTTCGAGCATAATGGTAATCTTCCACCCATTGGGCGTGGGTCCGGTATGTACTTCTAGACTCATCTCACTGCCCCATATTTTTCAATCGGCACCATAGCCTGACTTCACGTTGAGAATTAGCATTAGTCTTTTCTTTGATCCCCAGTTACGAATCCCTAAAACTTAAATAGCCTTGGCTGCATAAAAGATGGCGTTTAAATATATACTCAGTTACCTGATTTATAATAAAAAAATTGTAAACCGTCGCCTAATTAGACGATTGAATGACTATTTTCCATGAATCCCCGCATATCTTGATAGAGCCTCGCTAGCGCCATCTGTAACTCAGTGTGCAGCACCAAAGCGAAATTGACTAAACGTGACTGATCAGTATAGAAATACCTCCGCCAGAGAGAGTTTGTATGCAAATCGATCATCATGCCCCGAATGATTAGCCAAGTTAGGGCAGAATACGCACAACCGAAAAAAAGATTGTTCATTGGTACAACCAGCACACTGAAGACAGCGAAAACCGCATCAAGGAACTGGAACCGGATTTCTGGGGTAATATATTGTCATGCATTAGGTTTTAAGCTAACAGCTTGTGTTTTAAATTTCATCATTTTTGAATAACTTATTTGCCCTGTTGCGTCGTCCGATGCCCGAAGAACTAATACAACATCACTCGATGACCGTGCGCTGGCGGCTGCATACCGTTGCAGCTAAAGTGGTAAAGACGGGACAATAGTTATTTGTTAAGATCGGAGAATAACACCAAACTCTACTGGAGCAAGTACTAATGGCACTGAAGGAATTTGAGCTGCCCTCAGAGCGCTGGCGAGACCCTAACCGAGTGTTAAGGTATTCATGGAAAATAGTCATTCAATCGTCTTCTCGCCTGATTATTTAGAAAATTTCCTCATTATACGGAGAACTTCATGGCCGCAGCCGTTACATATGACTTGACTCACGGAATTGCCACGCTGACTCTTAATCGGTCTGACAGCAAAAACTCGCTCAGCGTCGAGTTAATGGATGCGCTGGGCGACAATTTCACCAAAGCCATTAATGATCCCGGGGTGCGGGTCATTATGCTCACCAACAACGGAAACACTTTTTGTGCCGGCGCCAACCTAAAAGACCCGAATGCAAATGAAGTGCCTCGTTATAGCCTTGTCGAGATCTTTAACCTGATGCAAAGCTCACCCAAACCCATAGTTGGGCGTATTGCCGGACACTGCATGGGTGGCGGTGTCGGTCTGGCGGCAGCCTGTGATATCTCTATTGCCGCTGATGATGTGTTAATTGGTTTCACCGAGGTACGCATTGGCGTCGCCCCGGCGATCATATCCGTCGTTTGTCTGCCGAAAATGCGCTATAGCGATGCCATGGAGCTATTTCTTTCGGGCGAGCGCATTCCGTCCACCCGCGCAGCGGAAATCGGTCTGCTGAACTATGCCGTTCCGGCTGCAGAACTCGATTTAAAGATCAATGACTTATTAGGCAAGCTGAGCCGTGGTGGCCCCATCGCGCTGGACAAGTGTAAGCAATTGGTCGTAAAGGTACCGCATATGCAGCGGGACGAGGCCTTTGAATGGACTACCGCCCTGATCAATGGACTATTCCGCTCAGAAGAAGCTGCCGTCGGCGTTAAGGCCTTCCGCGAACGCGAAGACGCCCCTTGGGTACCACAAAAATAAACTACAGATCAGGACACAAAGCTATGCCCATCTTACGCAGTAAATTGGATACACGCTCCCCGGCTTTTGAAAAAAAACGCGACGATATGCTGGAAATGATAGGTGAAATTGAGGAATTGCTAGATGTGGCAGCATTAGGTGGCGGCGAAAAAGCTACCCAGCGGCTGATATCCAGAGGCAAACTACCGATGCGCGAGCGCGTTGCACTGTTACTGGATCCGGATACCCCCTTCCTAGAAATCAGCCCGCTAGCGGGCCACTTGACCCTTTGCAACACCGGCGGCGGTGCGCTCGTTGGCATCGGTGTTATTTCCGGTACCGAGTGCGTGATCTCTGCCAATGATCCGACCGATATGGGTGGGGCGATGACCACCGTATCAGCCAAAAAAATGATACGCGCTATTGCGATAGCTAGGGAAAATCGTCTTCCCTATGTGCAGATTATTGAATGCGCAGGCGGTGACCTGCGACGCGGCGGCGACAAAGTTGACCCGGACTATCTGTTGCGCGCGGAAATGGACCACTTCGGTGAGTCGGGACGAATTTTCTACGATATCACTGAGCTTTCAAAACTAGGTATCCCAACGATATCGGTGGTTTGCGGGAGCTCAACTGCTGGCGGTGCTTATATGCCTGGCCTTTCCGAATACAACATTTTGATTAAGGAAGGCGCTCAGGTATTTCTGGCGGGTCCTCCATTGCTCAAAGTTGCTACTGGCGAAATAGCCACCGCTGAGGAGTTGGGAGGTGCAGAAATGCACGCTAGCAAAAGCGGTCTAGCAGACTACCTAGCGGAAAACGAAACCGAGGGTATGCGTATGGCCCGCGATATTGTGGCTCACTTGCGTTGGGAAAAAGGTGGCTATGGACCGCGTAGCGAGGTCTCATCGCCCGTCTATGATAAAGAAGAATTGCTAGGGCTGGTCTCCAAAGACTTGAAGTCACCTCTGGATATTCGGGAGGCGATCGCGCGCGTAGTCGACGGCAGCGAGTTCGAGGAGTTTAAGCCGGTTTACAGCCCGAGCATGGTCTGTGGCTGGGCGCATATCCATGGCTTCCCAGTAGGTATTCTTGGTAACAACGGACCAATTTTTTCAGAAACCGCACAAAAGTCCACGCAGTTTATTCAACTCTGTAACGCTCGCAACATTCCGTTGCTGTTCCTCCATAACATCACCGGCTACATGGTGGGTAAGGAGTACGAGGAAGGTGGTATCGTCAAGCACGGCAGCCAGATGATAAACGCCGTATCCAACTCCAATGTGCCGCATATTTCAGTGATTATCGGCTCCAGCTACGGGGCAGGTAACTTCGGTATGAGCGGTCGAGCCTTCAATACCCGTTTCGTATTTTTATGGCCGACTGCAAAGATTGCGGTAATGGGCCCACAACAGATTGCCGGTGTGATGTCGATCGTGCGCCGCGGGCAAGCTGAGCGTAAGGGCATTGAGATCGATGAAGAGGTTGAGGCAAAGATGGTTGCCCAGGCGGAGGCTACGCAGGAGTTCGGATCGTTGGCGAAGTACGCTACTGGCCGTATCAGTGATGATGGCATTATTGACCCACGCGACACTCGCGATGTACTGGGGGTAGCTTTATCAGCTACTCATTCATGTTCTGTTGAGGGTAGCGCCGAATACGGCGTCTTCAGGTTCTAGGAAATGACAATGATACAAATAAAGAGATTGCTGGTAGCCAATCGAGGTGAAATTGCTCGCAGGGTCATGCGTTCTGCAAGCAATATGGGAATTCATACCATTGCTATTTATTCTGATGGCGACGCTAACGAGCCTTTTGTGCGCGACGCGGATGAGGGCTGGGCGCTGGATGGCATGACAGCGACCGAGACCTATCTGGATATGGATAAAGTGCTGGCCGTGGCTGAATCCAGTGGCGCTGATGCCATTCACCCCGGCTATGGCTTCCTCTCTGAAAACGCCGGTTTCGCGCAGAAAGTGATAGATGCAGGTCTGATCTGGATCGGTCCTCCTCCTGAGGCCATCTCCACTATGGGTGACAAGCTGGCGGCGAAGAACCTGATGGACAAAGCTGGTGTGCCGATCTTGCGCTCAATCGAGCTCGAAGACGACGCCGAACTCGCTGTGGCCGGTCAGACTGTTGGCTTTCCGGCACTGGTCAAGGCTGCCGCCGGTGGTGGTGGCAAGGGCATGCGCATCGTCGACGAAGCCTCTAAACTGAAAGCCGCAGTTGCCAGCGCCAAACGTGAGGCAGCATCTGCCTTCGGCGACGCCACCGTATTCCTTGAGCGTTACCTAAACGGTGCTCGCCATGTGGAAATTCAGATTATCGGCGATTCTCACGGCAATCTTGTTCACTGCTTCGAACGAGAGTGCTCAATCCAGCGTCGCCACCAGAAAATTATTGAAGAGGCACCGTCATCGGCGGTGTCACCTGAGTTGCGCGAGCGTATGGGCCAGGCTGGCATACAGGCGGTACGGGCAATCAACTATGAAAATGCTGGCACGGTCGAGTTTCTTCTTGATTCCAGCGGTGAATTCTTTTTCCTTGAGGTCAATACCCGGCTGCAGGTGGAACATCCTGTCACTGAAGAGATAACTGGTCTCGATCTAGTGCGAGAGCAAATTCGGGTGGCCCAGGGCCTGCCCCTATCGTTCACCCAAGAGAGTCTAGAAATTAATGGCCATGCCATCGAAGCGCGTATATATGCTGAAGATCCAGCCAATGACTTTTTACCTGCAACCGGTGAAGTGCTGGCTTGGGAAATGCCCACCACACCGGAGGCGCGGTACGATTCCGGCGTCGCCTCCGGCAGCACAGTCAGCGTCAATTTCGATCCGATGTTGGCCAAGGTCACCGCTCATGCCGCCACCAGGGAAGAAGCAGCATTGCGGCTGGGACGGGTACTGGAGCGCATGCGTATTCAGGGGGTGATCACAAACCGCGACTTTTTGATTACTGTCTTACGCCACCCTAGATTTCTGGCTGGCGATACCACCACGTCGTTTATCGAAGAGGCCAATCCCTCGCGCGAGCGCACACTCAGCGAAGCCGAGCTGCGCAACAAGGCCATTGCCGCCTCCCTGTTTATTCAGCACCGCAACCGCAGTGCGGCGGATGTGTTGCGCACACTGCCTAGCGGGTTTCGTATCACTCGGATGCCGCCCGAGCGCAATACCTTTGTCCACCGTGATCGGGAGCTACTTACCGAGTATAGCAGCCGGCGCGATGGCGACTTCAATTTCACAGTATTGGGTGAAACTACCACCGCGCGAATTATGGCAGTGTCTGATGACTGCTTGGAATACGCAGTCAATGGCCGCCGTATGACTACCACTGCACACAACCATGGCAATCAATGGTGGTTGCACGACGCAGACGGCGATATCTCCCTAACCCTGAAAACGCGTTTTCCGGAAACCAACGCACTCGAAGCAGTCGCCGGTGGATTGATATCACCCATGCCCGGCACTGTCATCGCAGTTCAAGTGGCATCCGGTGAGCAAGTGAGCGCCGGTCAAGTACTTGCAATTATTGAAGCTATGAAAATGGAGCACAGCGTAGTTTCACCACATGACGGTTTAGTCAGCGAAGTGCGCGTTGCCATTGGCGATAAGGTGGAAGGTGGAGAGCTACTTGTTGTTGTAGACGACGACTCCGGTGAGAGCTGAAGCCATCTAATGTCGAGATGACAATAAGGGATCGGAGACCACTTGAATTGGCGGGATCGTTGATCACATGAACGTACTCGTGGCAGATTGCCGCAAAATTGAACCCAGTTCGGTGCCGGTATTTGGTTTAAAGAATCTATCGTACAGAAAAACTCACAAATTAGAGGTGATAATATGAAAGAACCCGTTCGCATAGCCAACTGCTCTGGTTTTTATGGCGATCGTTTATCCGCCGCCAAGGAAATGGTTGAGGGTGGCCCCATCGATGTTCTCACGGGTGACTGGCTAGCAGAACTAACCATGCTGATTCTCGCCAAGACTAAGGCTAAGCAAAAAGAGGCCGGTTACGCACGCACCTTCGTGCAGCAGATGCAGCAAGTCGCTGCGACCTGTATCGAGAAAAGTATCAAGGTCGTTAGCAACGCCGGTGGACTCAATCCCAGAGGCTGTGCAGACGCCGTGCAAGCGATACTAGATGATCAGGGAATCAAGGCAAGAGTTGCTTGGATAGATGGCGACGACCTGATGACCCGTCTGTCCGAACTTAAGGCAACCGGTAACAGATTTGAGCACATGGATACGGGTGAAGCACTGGGTGAACAGGATATGCTCACCGCCAATGCATATATCGGAGGCTGGGGTATCACCGAGGCTCTCAATCGCGGCGCGGATATTGTCATAACTGGCCGAACCACCGACGCCGCCATTGTCAGTGGCGCCGCAGCATGGCACCACGGCTGGAAGCCTAGTGATTACGATCAACTGGCTGGTGCTATCGTCGCTGGTCACGTGATCGAGTGCGGCTGCCAGGCAACTGGTGGTAACTATAGCTTTTTCAAGGAGGTCCCCGGGCTGGAACGCCCCGGCTTCCCGATTGCAGAGATTGCAGCTGACGGCTCTACTGTGATCACTAAGCATGAGAACCATGGTGGACAGGTCAGCGTTGGTACTGTCACTTCGCAACTCTTGTATGAGATTGGTGCCCCCGAATACAAGAATCCCGACGTCATCAGCAGATTCGATACCATCGAGCTGGAAGAAATTGCTCCAAACCGAGTGCGCATTTCCGGTGTCCGCGGCGAACCGGGGCCAGACACGCTGAAGGTCTCAATGAATTACAATGGTGGCTGGCGCACTGTAAGTTCGATGGCATTGACCGGCCTCGATATTCAGGAGAAGGCAGACTTATACGAGCGTGCTTTATGGGCTCAGTTCCCCAAGGGAAAGGACAGCTTTGATGAGGTCAAAGTTGAACTGATTCCCGGCGTTAGCGATCCGCGAAATAACGAAGAACACGTGCATGAACTGCGTATTGTGGTTAAGAGTAGTGACCCAAAGCTCGCTGGCAAGGCCTTTTTCCGAGCAGGTGTTGAGCTGGGGCTGGCCAATTACCCAGGCACTTGCGTTTTGCCCGGTAGCAGTCAGGTGTTTGGTGTGTGCTGGCCGACACTCGTTCCGGCCAGACTAGTGACTCAGCGTCTGCATATGGGCGATGAGGTGACCGAGATCAGCTGCGTGCCCTGCAAAGATTCCGCTAAACTGGTAAAACCAAGCTCTGGTCCCAACACATCAGTTCCAGGTGGTCCTACCCGTCGCGCTCCGCTGGGTCTAGTTTACGGCGCCCGCTCTGGAGACAAGGCTGGCAGCGCAAATGTCGGTGTATTCGCACGCAGTGACGAGGCTTGGGCTTGGCTGGAGAAGAACTTGACAATTGAAAAACTGCAGGAGCTGATGCCAGAAGCACGCGAGCACACGGTAAACCGCTACCTGCTGCCTAGCATCCGCTCCCTCAATTTCGTGTTCCAGGGCTTGTTGGGCGAGGGTGTTGCCGCCACGACACGCCTCGACTCTCAGGCCAAAGGCCTTGGTGAGTACCTGCGAGCACTTGAGGTGGACCTGCCGGAGAGCTTGCTGAGCTAGAACTATCGCGTTGCGGGAGTATACAGTTCAATCCTCAGTGAGACTGAGACTGAGGCTGGAGAGCGTCTGCGTTCATTACTACACGCATTACAAAGCAGGACTTGTCACAGTACCTTTTACTCCTCGCTGCCAGCGAAACCTCTCCCGCAGAAGATTTAGCGCATCGCAAGGATCTTGGCGAAGGCGGGACGGGCGGCGATGCGCTTGCGGTAGGCTTGAAGATTTGGCGAGGACTGATCCATAAGCTGGGCTGCTTGATAGATTGCGTGTCCGAGCATTATGTCGGCGGCGGTAAAGTCACCGACCAGATATTCCCGTCCTTCCAGCGCCTCTTCGAGGGGGATTAGGGCCTTTCCAAGCAGCTTCTGCGCCTGGGCGAGCGCCACAGGATCGCGTCGATCGGGCGGGAGCAGTATCTTCTGCACGACGATTATATTCATCGGCGGCATTACCATGCCCTCGCTGAAGTGGAACCATTGGAGATACTCGGGGAACACTGGGGAATCCACAGCGGGCTCGAGGCCTCCGTTCTTATGCCGAGCGAGAATATACTGCGTGATCGCGCCAGACTCAAATATTCTAACATCGCCGTCTTCGAGAACTGGAATACGTCCAAGTGGATGACGTTTTCGGTGAGTGCCAGACTTTAACGAATCCTGTGTGAATTCGAGTTTATTCAGCTCGTAAGGAAGATCGAGCTCTTCCAGTAACCAGGCGATGCGCTCGGCGCGGGTATTTTTGACGAAATGTAGTTTCAGCAAAGGTTTTCCTCCTCTTTAGTCATCAGTAAAAACGACCTAAATCAGGTCAGCTCATTATTACTAGTCTTCCTTTAAGTCTAGCGCCAGCAACAAATTTAGCATAGGCTTTAGTGATGCTTCAGGCGACTTCAAATAACCCTGCAGCACCCATACCACCACCGACGCACATGGTGATTACTACATATTTAACGCCACGACGTTTGCCTTCAATCAACGCGTGACCTACCAAACGAGAGCCTGTCATTCCGTAGGGGTGACCGACTGAGATACCACCGCCATTAACATTGTAGATATCAGGGTCTATACCCAAATGATCCCGACAGTATAGTGCCTGACAAGCAAATGCCTCGTTAAGTTCCCATAGACCGATATCGTTAATACCTAGGTCGTGTTGCTTCAAGAGTTTAGGTATCGCGTAAATCGGGCCAATGCCCATTTCTTCTGGAGCGCAGCCGGCAACCGCCATACCGCGATAAGTGCCTAATGGAGCGAGACCTTTTTGTTCAGCCAGTTTACCGTCCATCAAAACACAGGCGCTAGCGCCATCAGATAGTTGGCTAGCATTGCCTGCGGTGACACAACCTCCCTCGATGACAGGGTTTAATGCCTGCAGATTTTCTAGTTTAGTACCAGGGCGATTGCCTTCATCCTGGCTTAACGTCACTTCCTCATAAGTCACTGCTTTGGTTTCTTTGTTGATGACGGCCTTGGTGGTAGTGGTAGTGATAATCTCATCGTCAAATTTGCCGGCTTGCTGCGCAGCTGCCGTACGCTGTTGCGATTGAAGAGCATATTCATCTTGGCTTTCTCGTGAGATACCGTACTTTTTAATGACAAATTCAGCCGTACCTAGCATTGGCATGTAAGCATGCTCAGCTTGTGCAAGTACATTAGGATCAACTCCGGTTTTTGCCATTTTAAGATAATCATTTTGAATCAATGAGATCTGTTCTGTCCCACCCGCAAGCACCACACTCATTCCATCGACCATAATCTGCCGAGCGCCGGCAGCGATAGCCGCCAAGCCAGAGGAACACTGCCTATCAATAGTGTTTGCTGATACAGTGGCAGGAACGCCTGCTGCCAATGCCGCCGTTCTGGCGATGTTGCCGCCAGCGCTGGCTGCTTGCATGCCGCAACCCATTACAACATCGTCAATCTCAGCACCGTCGATACCTGCGCGTGCAACAGCGGCTTTTATGGCCATTGCCGTCATCGTTGGGGCTTTGGTATTGTTGAACGCACCGCGAAATGCCTTGCCGATAGGGGTACGTGCTGTTGAAACGATCACTGCGTCTTTCATAGTATTTATCCTAAAGTTAACAAATAAAAAATAGCGAGCCTCCGATCTCCAGTTAGAAGTCCTTGAAGCTTGGGGTGCATAACTTTATAGAGAATACTAACTAAACATATATCATCCGCTAGTTGGCCTATTACCCACCCCTGTCTCTATTGGTAAGTTGGTAAGACGATTCACTATCTATTTTCCATGAATTCCCGGAGCCTCGCAGATTATTACCAGCGATCTCAAGGATCACGAATTCCTTTTTTAGTTTTTATTGCTGCCAATTTAGAGGTGTCATCGAAAACAGCAAGCTAAGCGGGGGAAGCAGTTCTGAGAATTGAATTCTACTACTTCAGAGTTGCCGCTGTCGTGACCAGCGTCCGAGGGGTATACCCATTGCAGGTTTTCATTATAGGCCTCGTCGAGAACGACCGAGATATCTCTGGCGCTCCGTCTTTGCGAAGATTTAATTTAGGCGGCGACTACCTGCATCAGTAAAGACTCATAGATAAGGGCCGGCGTCTCTACACCCTCAATTTCAACGCTTACTTCGTATTTGAACAGGTAGTTTGTCTCTGTCTTCGCGATGACAGAAAGCAGCTTCCAATGGGCCCGTATGCGTTTTCCAACACGAACAGGATGCAGGAATCTCACTTTGTCGGAGCCGTAATTGACACCCATCTGCCAACCTTCTAGTACCAGCGACTTCTGAGGTCCCATCGAAGCAACCAAGGAGAGTGTCAAAAAACCGTGGGCAATGGTACCACCAAATGGTGTCTTGCTCGCAGCCTCTTCGTCTAGGTGAATAAACTGGAAGTCCCCGGTCACCTCAGCAAAACTGTTGACGCGAGCCTGATCTATCTTCATCCATTCGGATGCACCCAAATTTGCGCCAACGTAATTTTGTATTTCAGATATAGGTATGGTGCTCATGCAGACTCCTTTGATTAAATGAAAGGATTGACGGGACGCGAACTAACTTCAAAGACAATAGCACTTACCTAAGTGTCCCGTTACTGCGTTGTATGCTAGGCAATAATGCCCCTCATTTCAATAGTTCCACGCAAGTATCAAGTGCGGAATGAATATGGGATTGGAAAATAAAATTTCAGTTCAGTATACTCCGCCATCCTCGATATCTGCAAAAATTTCTAGGAGCCAAAATGACTCAAACACTCCCCAAACTCTGGCACTGTGATAATGCTCGTTCACTGCGAGCTCTCTGGGCACTAGAGGAATTGGAGATTCCCTATGATCTGGAGGTTATGCCTTTCCCGCCGCGGTTTCTGCACAAGCCGTATATGGACATAAACCCGCTGGGCACGATTCCATATTTGCAAGATGGCGACACATTTATGACAGAGTCTTCGGGTATATGCCTTTACCTGGTTGAAAAATATCAGCGCCATGAATTTGGGCTGAAACCCGACCACCCCGAATATGCTCAGTACCTGAACTGGCTGTTCCATTCTGATGCGACCCTAACCTTTCCACAGACTGTTTTTATTCGCTTCCAGATTCAGGAGCCGCAGAAGGGCTTGGGTGAAGCTGGGGAGGCTTACCGCAAGTGGTATCTGGCGCGGTTAAAAATGTTAAACGCTAACCTCAGAGATAACGAATTCCTAGTAGACGGCCGTTTCACAGTGGCAGATATTGCGATTCACTTCGCGCTTTTTCTGGGTGAATTACTGGGCTTCAGCGATGCCTATGAGCCGCAAACAATGGCCTACCTGCAGCGTTTAAAAGAACGACCGGGCTTCCAGCGTGCACAACAGGCCCAAGCACAACATGCACCGAAGAAGTAAATGTTAAACTAGAGGATGGGTTGGGTACTGCTTTATCTACCAACCCCCTTAGACGTTGTGGTTCACGGCGGCGCCTCAACCAAGCGACCGCAATGGAATACCATGTAGATTACATCGTTTAATAGGTTCCGATTTAATGTTGAGCAAATCAATTTGGTAATACAGACCGTCATCCTTTGATATCTAGCTGCTGTAAAAAAGGCCTTATTTAAGGCTATTTTTTAAAATGAGCTGGCCGAAAATGCCTGTAATAAAGTATGGGGGAAAGCCTTGAATTGAGGCTCCTTTCAAATGATCATGACCAAGACATAGGTAGACTTGGCCAATACATTTGTTGTGATGACCTCCAATAAGAACTTAAAGAAGGCATCATACGCCTTTTGAGTGCCTGCGATATTCTATATCAGAGCTCGGGACCTCATGGAAAATAGTTAGTCAATCGTCTGAATAGAATTCTATAATAAGATTAAGGATCTACTGTATGTCCTCGCAGATTCCATTGGTTGACTATATTAACCTGAGAGGGAAACCCCATCCCACCGCAAACGAGTGTATCAATTGCGGTGCTCGGTTTTTTGGACGTCGGAATGCCTGCGCTAATTGTTTCGGGACCGAATTCAATACTCTGGCAGATCCCAAGAACATCGCGCTGGGGATGAAGGTCACATTGGCCACCTATTCAATGGGAAAAGACGATCATGGCTTTGAAGCCATCGGTTTTGGGTTTGAGCCGGCAGCATGACAATTCCCACCCAATTGATTTACGTTGAAAACTGAGTAAGGAATGTAAACATGGACGACAAATTAGCTTTTCCAGGGCGACTAGGCCAGCCAGACTTGGCTTTGCCTTTTGATCCCCGTTTGGATCCGAGGCTTCGGCAAGCATTTTTGGCAATACCTGATGCGACTGAAACAATGCAAAATGCAGGTGTTGATGGCAACTCTTCCTATGAGGATTGCTTAGCCCACTGCGCGATGATGGAAGCTGCTCAAATGCAGATGTTCCCCTCAGAAGTAGTGGTGCCCGCGGATATCACGAGGTCCACTAAGTCGATCATTGGAATTGATGGAAACGAAATACTGCTGCACATTCATCGGCCCAAAAAAATTTTTTATGACTTACCATGCATTGTTGACCTGCATGGCGGAGGTATGGTGATGTTAGGCGCCAGTTTTCCTCCATTTGTGCGATGGCGAGACAGCCTTGCGAGTGCAGGTATAGTCGTTATAGGTGTAGAATTTCGCAATGCTGGAGGCATGCTGGGTAATCATCCATTTCCGGCAGGTCTTAATGATTGCTCGACATCTGCCCGATGGGTATATTCTCAAAAGCGGCAACTTGGAATTTCTACTCTGATGCTATCAGGGGCATCTGGTGGCGGCAATTTATCACTTGCTACCTCCTTGAGAGCCAAGCAAGAAGGATGGCTGTCTGAAATAGATGGTGTCTATGCAATGTGTCCTCACATATCGGGAGCCTATGCGAGTAAACCCACTGATCTTCTCTCTCTTTACGAGAATGATGGTTATGTTATGAATCTCGATGAGGCTGCGGCAATGGCCAAACTTTACACACCCGACTCAAGTGATGCAGTAAACCCGCTGGCTTGGCCTTACTATGCAAATGTAAGTGACCTTGAAGGACTTCCTCCTCATTTTATATCTGTTCACGAACTTGATCCGGTTAGGGACGAGGGCATTGCCTATTTCCGAAAATTGCTCAGCGCCGGCGTATCAGCAGCTTGCAGGACGATCCTAGGCAGCACGCATGGGTCAGACATTTTGTTTCGTGATATGGCGCCCGATACTTACATGGAAACAGAAAGGTCGGTGATTGGATTTCTGAAATCGCTATCTCAATGACATTAGGTTAATTATGAGGCTGCAGACCAATATTCGGAGTCGGGGGAGATACTTGAATTTAGAAGAATAGCCAGATCTGCTGCTGTTCAAGTTTTAATTACAAACTGGTTGTTTTATGGACTCTGCAAAAAAAGACGTTATCATCTACGGTGGAGATCACTCAAGCTGGGTGCAGGCCGTGCTTTTAGGTCTTCATCTGAAGGGAGTTGAATACAAGGTGACAACCTTCCCCCCAAGGAAGTTATTTAAGCATTCAGGCATTCTGATGCCCGCACAACTTGGGAGTGACGGTACCTGGATGCTTCAGTCAGCGGACATTCTAGAGCAGCACGGCTATGGACGACTGGAACGGGAAGATTTGATTGCTCTGTTGAAAACACTCTGGGGTGGCTTCAACCGCATTGATAGTCCTTTCCAATTCTGGCGCCAATGGGGCTGGGTTCGCGATGAAAATGACAACGTCCTGATACGTCTAGCTAACTTCTTCCGTCGGCCATTTGTCGCATTAATGTTCTATATTATTCTTCGCCAAATTCCAAAAAAATTATCAGCCTTGAACGACGGTTCACAACAGCGCATGAAAAAGATACCCTCAACTGCAGATATGTGTGCCGCCTATCGTGACTGGCAGGATAAGCTCCTCGAGTCACCAGGGCCATTTCTTGACGGCGAAAAACCAGGGTTACGCGACATTCATCTGTTCGGCACTGTCCAGTTGTATGCAAGTATTCCCGTACCGATGCTATATGTTTTGATGGAAAGCCCCGATCTGAAGCAACTTCGCAACTGGATTTCAGCCATGGAGGATGAATGCAAAGCCTACAGACATCTGTATTCTAGGCAGTACTTCTCCGAGAGTGGTCCAGCCCCGTCACGCGCAAGTTCGTTCGAAAGTGCAGTCTTTTGGCTTGGTACTGCAATGGTGCTAATCACGGCACCTCTCAGTATTTCCTTTGCGGCATACAAACTTCGACAGGTGCGGAAACGACGCCTGATGAATCAACCCTCTCGCGTTTAGGTGCGAGAGCTGCAAAAAGGGCGATAAAATCCATCGACTCAAAAAAAGTGCCACTACAAGTTAGTCTCAGTGATATAAAATTTTCACGATATTTCATTCGCCGCTCTTCCACTCGGGCAAGACAATTCTGTTATCTTTAGCATATTGATCCCAATGCAGAATCAGCTCTTCCAGCTTTTCGGGCTCCTTCGCTGCCAAGTCAGTTTGCTCTGAAGGGTCATTTTTTAAATTGTAGAGTTCCCATTCAACGGTGGAATTGCTTTGCGCCATAGGATTTACCGGCCTCTGAGTAATCTTCCAGTCTCCCTGACGGATAGCGAGGTTGGAAAAAATTTCCCAGCCCATCACATAGTCCTCAGTATGGACCTGATCTGCTTTACCTGATAAGAAGGAATACATCGACTTACCTTGGATTGGCGCCACATCCCGCCCTTTGTAATGGTCACCTGGGTGAGTCGTGCCTGCAAAGTCTAATAAAGTCGGCATCACGTCCTTGACGGAGATAAATGTGTCACTAACTTCACCCTGCCGTTTGCTCCCCGCAAAGTGAATAAAAGCGGGGACTCGAATCCCTCCCTCACTCGTGAGGCCCTTAAAACCCTTATAGGGAGCACTGCCGGCTCGGGCCCAGTTTGGGCCATACCAAACTAAGGAGTTCGCTTTGCCCATATTCTGGAAACTGCTGTCACAACAGTCGCGTACCCAGTTTACAAACATCGGCAAGTTGCTCATGCTACCTGGGTCAGCGCCATTGTCTGACATAAAGATAATCAAAGTGTTGTCTCGCTCTCCGATACTCTCTAGATGCTTTAACAAACGCCCTGTATGAACATCCATATCGTCAACCATGGCGGCATAGATCTCCATCCTGCGCGCCTCGTATCGCTTTTCTTGATCGCTCAGAGCATCCCAGGACTTTTCACCTGGCAGGCGATGCCATTCTTTCGCTCCCTCAGGCATCAGTCCCTTCGATTGAAGCCCCTCCATACGTTTCTTGTAGAGTACATCATAGCCCGCGTCGTATACGCTCTTGTATTTGGCGATAGACTCTTCGGGCGCCTGCAGAGGCCAGTGTGGGGCAGTGAAGGCCAAATAAGCGAAAAAAGGGCGATTATCGTTTTTGTTAGCCTTGGTATAGTCGATCAACTTGTCGACGTAAAAACGCGTCGAATAAAAGTCTTCAGGGACTTCAACGAGGTTTCTATTCTCCCGGTATCGCGCCTGGCCTGGCCCCACCGCCGCAAGCATGTCAAAATGCCCTGCCGCGCCATCCAACAAGGCATAAGACTGGTCAAAGCCCCGAGCCATTGGGCTGTTATGCTCCTCTTGGCCCAAGTGCCATTTACCCGCCATATATGTTTGGTAGCCTGCATCCTGCAGCAGGCTGGGAAGTGATGCGACTCGTTCGTTTAAATAGCCCTCATAGCCGGGTCGGCCTTTAAGATTAGGTGGCATCGCTTCGGCCATAGCGCCTAAACCTGCTATGTGGTTATCGGTACCTGAGAGCAACATTGCACGGGTAGGCGAACAGGTCGGGGCAGTATGAAAATTGCTCAGCTTCAAACCAGATTCAGCAAGATAATCCAGATTTGGGGTATCTATCTCACCGCCGAAACTCCCAAGATCGGTGTATCCCATGTCATCAGCTACAATCAACAAAATGTTAGGTCGGTTATCCGCATCTAAGCTATCAAGGCTTGAGTTAGCTGCAACAGCTATAGTTTCTGGAGGGCCTCTCTCCGCGCAGGAAGCAAGAGTCAACATTGTTAAAAGTGCTGCCAGTCGCGCTTTCGACAAACACCATTCAATCGATCGCATTTTGTTTTATCCTCTTGTTTAAAAAGGCACTAATAATACCCACTATCTCCAGTTAGAAATCCCTGAAGGGGAAAAGCCTTGGGTGTAGAGTAAATTGCGTCCAAACATAAATATTCCTTTACTTGGCTTACTAGCCATGACCATAGTTACCAATAACCTTAGAAGACGATTGATTGACCATTTACCATGAATCTTCGACTTTCCAGACTAAGAATTCAGGTGAGTTGGAGCTGCATGAGCTTTAAAAGTTGCTATAGTCGCTAAACGCTTTACATTGTTCTACCGGTTGTTCCAACAGCGGCTTGGGTTTGAACCACATAGTGCTATAATCACCTAACTGCTCACGAAAATAATTAAGGCTGTTGAGTACTGTATCCAGACTGATTTTATCCGCTTATTGCCCGGAGCGCCCTGACGATTTGCGTAGGCCAAATTCCTGATACGGCATACCATCAAATATATCCAGATAATTAAATTACACTACTTCAGGCTCGCCGCTATTGTGCTGAGCGTTTGGCGGCGCATCAATTGTTTGTTTTCATTGTAGGCCTCACTGGGAATCGCCGCCAATTCGCGGGCAATGTTGGTGGATTCCGCTATAACTTTATCCGGCGTAATGGCATGATCCAAGTAACCAACGGTGACAGCTTCCTCTGCCTGGTACAGACGCGCCTGCAGAACCGCCTCAACCATGCGGTCTCGGGCCAGACGGGCCTCGGCGAGCTCCAAACCAAAGATGGGCAGCGGCAGATTGATGGCTGTTTCATTTAGGCCGAAGTGATAGTTGCCGAGCGCTCCAACTCGAACATCGCAGCCCAGCAGAAATAATGCTCCCAAGGCTATCCCATGACCCGTCGCTGCTGCGATCGTAGGCTTGGGGAAAGAGTAAAGACGGTGTACTAGCCAACCCCCGCGATCACCCAGAGCAGCTCGATCCTCGTCACTGCCACCTTTCATTATCTTCAAATCGAAACCAGCGCAAAACAAACCAGGTCGTCCAGCAAGGACGACAGCCTCGGCTTTTTGCTCAGCCTCATTTAAGGCGTGCTCGAGCGCTTCCAACATTGTGTTTGAAACAGCATTTGCCTTACCGTCATCCATGGTAATGAGAGCAATGTCGTCGCTGATATTGAGTGATACAGACATGAGTTTTCCTCTTAATTAGTGATTGTTAGATCTGGCGACAAGGGCACGCGATATCTATAGCTGTAATGACTGCCAACGTTAACTATCCTCCAATTCCACACGCGCTAGTACTGGGCTCGAAATCTAAGCCCATAGGTCCTGCGTTCACCGATATTGGCATTTACAGCAGAGCCGAGTGCAGCGGCACTTAAGAATGCGGACTGTTTGTAAAACTCATCGGTCAGATTTTTGCCAAATAGGTCTAAGGACCAACGATCATCGAGGTCTGACAGACGAATGTAAGCATCGAGGAGGCCATAATCGCTCTGATCAGCTCCGAAGGTCCCGAAAGGGTCTAGATTTGCATTATCCTGCCAAGTGTAGGCAGCTCCAGTGGATATAAGCCGGCCACTTGAAAGCTGAAAGTCTTTCTGAATATCAACTCTGTAGGAGGACTCCGGAGTCCTCGGAAGCGGCTCACCGGTCTGCACAAGAGCTAGAGTAGCCGGATTAATTAAGGCGCCGCTGTAGTCAGTGATCTCCGAATCATTCCACGAGGCCATCAACCCTATCGACACAGTTTCACTAGTTAAATATCTGGATTCCAACTCCAGCCCTGTTATGTCGGCGTCACCACTAGTTATTACAAGCGCGGTACCCAGAATGGACTGTAGTTGATAGTTTTCGAAGTCAGAATAGAACATAGTTGCGTTTAGTTGACCACGCTGCTCCAGGAAAGATGATTTGATTCCCAATTCATAGCTCAGCAATGTCTCTGCATCAAATGGGCCGGTTTGTGCACCAAGATTTATACCTCCGCTCTTGAATCCTTTGGCAATCTGACTAAATACAAGCACATCGTCTGAAGGCCTGAACTGCAGGCCGAATCGGCCTGTTACATCATTCCAGCTATCTTTGAAGTTGGTTGTAAACGGGCAAACTGCGCTTGGACATGAAATAAGAGTCAACAGCCCATCACCAGGGTTAATTGACAGGGCTCGAATTTCGTCTGTTTCTTTCTCGTCATCACTATATCGCAGGCCCATTACGATGCTCCAGCGATCCGTTAGTTCGAGAGTGGCCTCCCCAAATACCGCCCATGCGTCTGTATACAGATCACCTCCTAAGGCTGTTTCAATGCGAGGGAAGAAGGAAAAGTTTCCCGTCAAGGTATCCGGAACGCTTGAGTAGGGGCCAGCAAATGCTTGAGTTTCACTAGTTAAATCTGAGCGAAAGACGAAGGCGCCCGCCAACCACTGAAGAGTGTTTGAGCTGCCAGAGAAACGAAGTTCATGACTGAACTCCTCTCCGAACTCGTCGAATACCGTAGAACCCTCTGTTAAGAACGTGTTTACGTTATCGACATCTTTCAGAGAGGTGTAATCAAATTCTCGATAGTCTGACAAGAGCACGACGTCCACTGAACCAATTTTAAAGTTTAACTCTGAGGTGAAATAGTGAGATTTCAGTTTATCAAAGACGTCGGGGTTTGTCTGAAAGACCTCGAACTTTCCACGTTCAGCCGCTGGACTGAATTCGACTTCAGCAAAGGAGAGCGAGCCGTCAAGCGGGCTTCCTGCAAGCGCTGTGATAGGGTTCACAACCCCCAATGGAAAAGCGGTGCCCTCCTGTTTTGATGGATAGCCGTTAATGTCATGCTCGGAGTACCCAGCGGCTAGCAACCAGCTTGTGCTATCACTGATGTCAATATTGAAACTAGCTCGCACAGCCTGAGAGTCCTTGTCACCGAGATCCTCGCTACGCGATAGGTTCTCTAGGAACCCATCGCTCTTTACCTGCCGCCCTGATATACGAGCCTGTATGTTGTCTGAAATAGCCCCGTTTAATGCGCCTTCCAGATGGTAAGTATTGAACCGGCCATAGCTGGCATCAATGTAGCTATCAAATTCCTTGCTGGGACGGGTTTGAATCACATTAATCGCTCCACCCGTGGAATTTCGGCCCCAGAGTGTCCCTTGGGGGCCCCGCAGAATCTCTATGCGATCAACATCAAAAAATGCACTACCTGTTGTTCTGAGTGTTCCGGTATACACGCCGTTAGTATGCATTGCCACACCAGCCTCCGCTGTGCCTCCAGTTAGTAGTTCGTTGCCCACACCACGTATTGTTACGGCAAACTGCCCGTTAATCAGTGCAGCGGACGTACTCGGAGAGAGTGCGCCAAGATCCTGGATATTAGCGACCCCCGCATCTCGCAATTTATCGCCTGAGACTGCAGTCAGCGCTATCGCAGTGTCCTGCGCAACAGTGCTTCGCTTGGTGGCGGTCACGATAACTTCCTCGATGGTACCTCGGCGTGTCCCTGACGTGGCACTATCGGCATTTGACTGAGCAAGCGTGTCACCAGCAAAGGATGCAACGAGTTCAGCATGGGAACCAATCTTAGTTTTATTTTTCATTATTTTTCCCTCACGCATAATTTTTATCGTATGAAAACTATGCGTGCTGAATTCGACCGCTAATCCCGTGCCCGCAAGCACCTTATTAATCGCTTTGCGCGGCGTGGATAAACCGGATATTGCATTGGACCGTTTTCCCTCCACCAACTGGTCAGGAAATATTAAGGTCAAGTCAGCTTGTTCAGCAAGCTCAATGAGCGCTGAAGATAAAGCTTGTTGAGGAATGTGAAAGTCAATAACCCTCTCATTTAATTTCTCACTTGCCAACAGTGCTGTGCTAACAGATAGCAATAGTGTCAGAAGCAAAAAAAATCGAAGGCCCCCGTCACTATAATTATCTTCAGCTTGTCCCAAAGACGATTCAGTGCGACATTTACATGAAGTGCAAAGCATTTAATCTATGCTGCTAAGCAGAATGCGTTCTGCGCCATCAAATTCGGCGTGAATTCCAAAATTAGTCTTTAACACATCCAGTAAAGCAGTAACATCACCAGTTCTAAAGCGCCCTGTTAAAACTTTAGATTTTAACCCCTCATCTAACACTTCGAACTCCACAGATGTATAGCGCTCAACTTCCTTGAGAGCTCTTGCTAATGGTATAGACTTGAAAATTAATCCGCCCCTGCGCCATGACAATCGTACTTCGATATCATCGGACTGAATTATTTTCTTTGTGGCTGCCGAATCTCTTAACGTGAGTTGTTCGCCCGCACCCAAACTATTACTGTTATCCGCTAATTGAAACAATACCGGTGGTGCGGCGAAGTCATCAGATAGCTCCTCCATTTTAGGCGGCCGGTTATTACGCGGTTGAATACCAACAACAACACGGCCTTCAGTAACCATTACATCAACTTTTTCATCAGCCGTTATTTCAACGACAAACTCCGTCCCTTTTGCTTGCACAATGCGATCAAGTGCAATGACAGACAGAGGTCGATCTTCTTTGGCCACGCTTACGACAATCTCTCCTTGGGCGAGACTGAGCAGGCGGGCTGAAGAAGAATAGGCCAGGGCAAGCTTAGTATTCGTGTTCATAACGACTTCACTACCGTCTGGCAGCAATATGACTTTCGTCTCGCCAATTTCCGTTTGATAACGAGCGGTTTGCGTTGGTTTTAACTCTGAAGTAAAGATATTGGCTATCATTGACGCAGTCGCCACTAAAACAACTAGACATGCAGATAGGACAAGGTTCAACCCCCAACCATCAAACAGCGTTCTGGGCTTTAAGCCAGATGTCAATGAATGTGGGAAGAAATCAGAAAGACCGGTAAGTACATTAATCTTGTCCCAAGTAGTGGCGACTTCTAGCAAGACCTCACAGTTCTTTTGATCTTTAACTAACCAATCACCCAAAGCACTCCGCTCCTCTTCAGTGAGGCTAGTACTATCGAGTTTGAGAATCCACCGAGTGGCCGTATCTAATCGTTCTTCCTCACTGTTAATTGAAACCACACTGCTCATTTTATGGCTCCTAGCTACGGGTCGGTCGATGTCGTTTACTGATGTTTTGACTACGATTTCTCGACCTAAACTCTACGCCGTTATTTCGCATATACTGCACACATTTTTTTGTTGCACTTACAATATGCGACTCTACCGTCGGCTGACTAAGACCCATCTCAAGCATAATTTCTTTCAAACTATAGCCATAAACTTTTTTTAAGATAAATGCTCGCTGTGATTGCCTTGGCAACTCTCGTATGGCGGCGCAGAAAAGGCCAAACTCTTCGTCTGAAGCAATCTGGCCATAAGTGGGGTCATCTTCTTGGGCAACAAGGTAATCCATATTATCGACACCTCTTGTGAGGCGTGTCTCGGCGCGTTTTAAATGATCAAGGGCCAAATTCCGTGCAGTGCGAAAAATATAAGATTCAGAGTCTTTTATGTGGGTCTTGTCATCAACTTTGCATAGTCGTATATAAGTTTCTTGGATGATATCTTCTACGTCTTTGGGTGGCACCATACTGACAAGGAGCCTCGATAGCCGAGCTTTTAAATTAATAAACACCTTTAAAGTGTCGCCTGATTTCACAACAATATTCCTCTGATGTGCTCCCAAAGTGAATGAAGGCTCTTTAATGCATACATCCTCAGCTTAGACGATTAGGTAATCATTTTCCATGAGCTTGAAAATAAATGAGTCTGCGCTGAATCTCTGATCAAGAGCCTCAATCCTAGTCACTAGCATGCAGATAATTGAATTACAAAAGCAATTATTAAAGAGTTATCTGGATCTCAGAACCATTGCAGGATGAGAAGAACATAATTTCATTGTTATCGAAGCTAATCGTTTTAATTTGACTAAAAATACCTAACTCAAATCCATCATCGGGCAACCCTTAGCAAATAGATGACCACTAATAGTTTCGCTCGGACCATGCCCCTAAACTGGGTTACTGGTTTAAGGATTTTCGTTCTAAATCTGCAGTGATGCCTGGGGGAGCGATTTAGTGGTAAAAGTAGCGCTGGCCAGACTCAATTTAGGTATTTGAGGATTCATGGAAAATAGTTAGTCAATCGTCTTTCTGCAGGGTGCCCATAAGTTTTATGGACTCCTATTGCTTTAACAGTAAGTTGAGCACTATACTTGGGTATAACTTACTATAATTAAGACGTAATCGAGGGGAAAATTATGAAAAATAACAGTGTAAATAGCATTTCTGCCCTGGCATGCACCGTTGGAATGGTGCTTTCTGGCGCTGCAGTTAGTGCTGAAATTGAAGAAATTGTTGTTACTGGACTCAAAAAGACGTCCTCTGTGATGGAAACTCCGAGTGCGATCACAGCACTTACCGGAGATGATTTAGCGGCGCGGGGGATTACGGATTTGACTGAACTGCAGTTTGCAGTTCCTAGTATGCATTATGGTCAAAATTTAGGTAATAAGACAATATCGATTCGAGGTGTTGGTGAGTTCAATAACCAGCCTGGAGTCCTCGTTACTATCGACGGTGTTGTTCAGTCCGCTGGAACAAGCTCGCAATTGTCTCAGTTGGATTTGGAGAGGGTTGAAGTCTTGAGAGGTCCCCAAGGAACTCTATATGGACGAAATTCTAATGGTGGTGCAGTTAACTATATTACGGCCAAACCTACAGATGAAGCCTATGGCCGAGTTAAGGTAGGATTGGCTAAGTTTGACCATGCCTCGATAGAGGGCGTATACAGCGGCCCCCTTACGGACTCTTTTGGAATCCGGGTTGCAGCTAGCCATCTTGATATGGGTGAGGGCTGGGTAGAAAATCTAATGCCCGGTTTCAACGATCACATGATGGGCGAGAAAACAAACTTCCGGATGAATTTAGTAGGGCAGGTGAGTGAGAACTTGGATGCGCATTTCTCTGTTGGACGAAGCACGATGAGTGGCCCGATGGACCCCCATGCAATTGTAAAAGAGCATTTGGAGTATGCTAATGCACGAACCAACTTACCGATTGAAGGGACGTTGGTTACTGAGGAGCCATGGAAAATCTACAACAATGGGAATTCTGATTCTGATCGTCAGTATAATATGCAGAACCTAACCCTTAATTGGGAATTGGATAACGGTATG
>TARA_B110001450_G_scaffold50898_1_pt1 | contig 26722 bp, 21 predicted proteins | sample TARA_B110001450 | Tara Oceans TARA_B110001450 (sample SAMEA4396538) | marine metagenome | biome: Polar Biome; feature: [SRF] surface water layer (ENVO:00010504); material: water (ENVO:00002006), including particulate matter (ENVO:01000060) such as... | depth 5 m | reverse complement strand
ATGAGGACTGGATAAGAGCAGAGTTGATGGCAAAATCTATGCTGAAAGAGTAAGAATGAAATTCTCTGTTGTGATTATAGGGCTTGGCAATATAGGGATGCTTTATGATATAAATTTGCCCAAGAAAAAAAATATATTAACTCATTGCAATGCTTTTGCGCAGCATCCAGATTTTGAGCTAATAGGTGCTGTGGAGACAAATTCTGAGCTTAGGTCGTCATTTGAAGCAGAGTATCAACTTCCATCATCGGCTGACCTGGAATCTCTTATATCTGAGAATAATTTTTCTCCAGATGTATTTGTTATAGCAACCCCAACAGAGAGTCACTTATCTGTCATAAATCAAATAATTGCTGCATCCAACCCAATAGGAATATTATGTGAAAAGCCCTTGGCGCATGACTTAGAGGAAGCGATAGAAATTAATAGGTTATGCAAAGATCAGAATATTAAACTATTTATTAACTTTATGCGTCGTGCAGACCCAGCAATTCTAAATCTGAAACATCGTATTCATACTGAGCAGATCAAAGCTCCTTATAAGTTAGTTGCTTGGTACTCAAAAGGCTTAATTCACAATGGATCGCATTTTATTGATTTATTTAATTTTCTCTTTGGCGCACCAACTTCTTTTAAAGTTGTTAACCCTGGCTTAAAAAAAGGAAAAGATGCTGAGCCTGATTTCTTATTAGAATTTAATTCTGCAACAATATTTTTTTCTGCTGTAAATGCTGATCATTTTTCTTGTCATAAGTTTGAGCTTGCAGCAAAAAATGGGCATCTCACCTATCCAGGTCATGGGGATATTATCTGGAAGGCTGCAGAGCCGGAAAATGCATCTTATGGCAATATACCTCTATCTGATCAAGGCGAGACAATTGAGGGTGATATGAAAAAATATCAATATAATGTTACGACCATGCTGAGCAGCGCTTTAAATAATGGCCATCATGAATTATGTGATGGCGAAATTGGGCTAAAAAATATTACAATGTTGCATAAAATTATTTCATCTACATAGGACTATCAAATAATGGAAAAGCTTGCTCTACTTGGCGGAACCCCAGTAATACAAAAAGAATTCAAGAAATATAATCCACTTGGAACAGAGGAGCTTGATGCTGCAAAGAATGTTATAGATAGCGGGGTGTTATCTCAATTTCTTGGATGCTGGCATGAGGATTTTTATGGCGGCCCCAAAGTACAAGAATTTGAAATGGAGGCTGCTAAATATTTTGGAGTTAAGCATGCTATAACAGTAAATTCATGGACTTCTGGTTTAGTTGCGGCAGTTGGAGCGATTGGAATTGAGCCAGGCGATGAAGTGATAGTTTCTCCATGGACCATGAGTGCAAGTGCTACCGCAATTCTTCATTGGAATGCAATACCGGTTTTTGCTGATATCGACATAGATACTTATAATCTTTGCCCTGAGTCAATTTTGAAGAATATTTCCCCGCAAACGAAAGCAATCATGGTCGTAGATATCTTTGGTCAATCTGCTGATATGGATGTCATTATGGAAATTGCTAAAGAATACAAATTAAAAGTCATATCAGATACTGCACAGGCTCCTGGGGCTCTTTATGGTGACAGGTATGCTGGAACTTGCGCTGATGTTGGCGGCTTTAGTTTAAATTATCATAAACATATTCATACTGGTGAGGGCGGTATACTGGTTACCAATGACGACGATATTGCCGAAAGACTTCAATTAATAAGAAATCATGCAGAGGTTGTAGTTGAGGACAAAGGAGTTACAAACTTAACAAATATGGTTGGGCATAACTTTCGATTAGGTGAAATTGAATGTGCTATGGGCATTGAGCAATTAAAAAAACTCAAAGGCTTGGTTGAATCAAGGCAAATGCTTGCTGAGTCTTTAACAGAAGGTTTAAAAAGTTTGGATGGATTAAAAACCCCCACTCAATTTACAAATAGATCTCATGTTTATTATGTCTATGCCATGCAACTTGATCTTGAGCTACTAAAAGCATCAAGACAAGAAATTGTAGATGCCTTGGCTGCAGAAGGCGTGATTGTTAGTCCGAGCTATCAAAATATTCATTTAATTCCCTTATACCAAAAGAAAATTGCATTTGGTTCACAAGGTTTTCCATGGACATCTGAATTTTGTAAAAGGGAAGTAAGTTACAAAAAAGGTATCTGTCCAAATGCTGAATATCTTCATGACAGTTCTTATATTGGGTTTGGAATGTGCGTTTATGACTTAACAAAAGATGATATAGGCCTCATAATTAAGGCCTTTCATAAAGTCTGGAAAAATTTAGATAATTTATCAATTAAAAAATGACATTAAAAGTAGAAATAGAAAACCCAACGAATGCATGTGTTGCGATCAAAACTGATCAAGGTAAGATTTTAATAGATCCTTGGTTAGATGATGGAATTTATGATGGAACTTGGCACAACTTTCCTCGCGTTACAGACGATCATAAGAGTGAATTGCTCAAAGATGTCTCCTTATGCTTGATAACGCATCTTCATAAAGATCATTTTAATATCGCGACTATCAAGAGATTACCAAGAGAGACTAAAATAGTTTTTGTAAAGACTTTTGGCTGGCAGGTTATTAAAGCGACACTTGAGTCCGAGGGATTTAATAACTTAATACTTTTAAATGTGGATGAGCAAGAGTATTTAATTGATGAGCTTGGATTTAAGATCTCACCAGTTCCCCCAATTAATACATCTGGTCTATATAGCCAGGCTGATCAAAATGATATGTCTATTGATGCAGGCTTCGTAATTGAATCAAATATATCAAAATTAAAATTAGTATTTTTAGCTGACAATAATTTATATAATACCGAGATAATCAAAAAGAATTTGTCACTGTTAAAAGATCCAGATCTAATTGCATTTGCTTATAGCGGTTTTGCATCAGATTACCCCTTTAATTATCAATATTCGCGGGAAGAGCAACTCAACATCTGTGAGAAGCTTGAAAAAAGTAGATTTGATACACAAGTTAAAAATCTAAAAATTATTAATCCTAAAACTATATTGCCATATTCAAGTGAGTTTGTTGCTGTTGGACCGACTGTTGAAGATTGGACCAATGCTCTTTTGCAAACTTATACTAGTGATAAGGTAGAAGTGGGAAGGCGCTATGCAGACGCTATTGGCTGCAACTTCGAAACTTTATATCCTAATGAGCTTTTAGTTGCTGAGGGGAGAAAATTTTTGCCAGTCACAGAAGTTGTCCAAAGATCCAATTTAATGAATGAATTACTTGAATACCAGAAAAGCATTTCCTGTAAAAATTTTAAAAATAATTCTGATGAAACTATTATTATTGATGATTTTCTTTTAGAGGAATCTGCAAAAAATTGTTTTACTGGAGTGATCAAAAATAATTTAAAACCAAATTTAGCTATTAATATTTATTCTGATAATAATTTTTTGGGCGCTCTTGATTTCAAGCAGAGTCATTTCAATAAATCCAATCCAATAAAAGATTCATATTTAAATATTTATATTGCAGGAGAGATGTTACATAGAGTTCTAAAAAGAAGTTTTCATTGGGATGATGCCTGCCTTTCATTAAAGGTAAAATGGGAGAGGCATCCAGAGCCATTTGATATAGATACTCAGAATGCTTTGACATACTTTTGCCAACCTATTATGCGATCATCTTAATACAAATTTTTTTAATCTTAGGGTTTCATAAGACTACTTGCCATAAATAAAAAAGATACAATTAAATATGTTTGAAAATCAATACGGTTTAAAGATTTATTTAACTTTGTTTAAGCGCGAGGATATTAATCCTGAATACATCAGCTGGTTAAATGATCCTGAGGTTGTCCAGTTCAGCAATCAGCGTTTTGTTAAGCATACACAGCAGTCATCAGTAAATTACTTTCAGGGTTTTGAGGGCACACCTAATTTATTTATAGCTATAAGAGATATATCTTCTAAGAAAATTATAGGGACAATGACAGCTTATATCTCTGAACATCACCAAACAGTAGATATTGGTATTTTGCTTGGAAACAAAGATTACTGGGGGATGGGCATTGGTTTCGATGCATGGTCAACCTTAATTAAATGGACAAAAAATGCTAACTATAGAAAAGTTACCGCAGGAGCGGCGGAAGCTAATAAGCCTATGATAGCTTTGATGGAAAAGTCAGGAATGGAATTCGAAGGGTTAAAGAAAGATCAAGAAATAATCAATTATTCTCCAAGTAACTTATTATTTTATGGGAAGTTTTTGAATGTTTGACAAAAACTCTTCTATTTCTTTGATAGCAAATGATGCAGGTAGTGCAAATTTGTTAATTCATTTTTTTCTAGCCCGTAACCTGCAACCTGCAAAAGTTTTCATGGCCGGTCCAGCTTTAAAAATTTGGGATAATTGTTTTCCAGATACCCTCATTGCAAGCTCAATTAAAGAGGCAATCATTGGTTGCTCTATAGTAATTACAGGTACAGGTTGGCAAACAGATATTGAGCATGAAGCAAGAATTCTTGCAAAAAATATGAATATTTACTCCATTGCTTGCCTAGACCATTGGGTGAACTACGAAGAAAGATTTTGGCGTAATAATGAAATAATTTTACCAGATGAAATCTGGGTTTTTGATGAGTATGCCTTGGATCTGGCAACCAAAATATTTCTAGACACACTGATTGTACAGCAGCAAAATTTCTACCTTGAACACATGCTAAGACTAGCTAAAGCTGAAGATGAGCCAAATATACCTGAGTTACTTTATTTATCTGAGCCAGTCAGAAATAATTGGGGTCAAGACGTTCAGGGAGAGTTTCAAGCCTTAGATTATTTCTTGTTAAATATTAAAAAACTTGCATTATCCAAAGAATATAATTTGATATTTAGATCTCATCCGTCTGAAAATATAAATAAGTACAAGAAATTTTTAGAAGAAAGAGATGTTAAATATACTTTTGATCTTAATTCAGATATATCTACATCTCTTGGAAGGGCTAAATGGGTTGTAGGTTGTCAAACTTACGCTCTAGTTGTAGCATGTGCTCTTAATAAGAGTGTGTTTTCCTCATTACCCCCTTCAGCTCCTGAACTAATGTTGCCTCACGAAGACATTAAACAATTAAAGTATCTTTAATGAAATACTGCAAACTATGCATTCAGCCTGATACTAGGCCAAACTCAAAATTTATTAGAAACACTATTTGTCCTGCTTGCAACTATTTTTTTAAATTAAAAGAGGTTGATTGGAACGAAAGAGCAGAAATTTTACAGGATATCATTCAGAAATATAAAAAAAATTCCTCGTCACAGTTTGACTGCATTATTGGTGTCAGCGGAGGAAAGGATAGTTTAAGACAGGCTTTGTTCATCAGAGATAAGTTAAAACTCAAGCCTCTATTGGTATCCTTGAGTTACCCACCCGAGCAAATTACTGAACGAGGCGTAGATAATATCTCTAACTTAATAAACTTAGGTTTTGATGTGGTAATTGCAAATCCAGCTCCGCAAAGATGGAATAATTTAATGAGGGAGTCTTTTTTACGCTTTACTAATTGGGCTGTTTCCTCTGAGTTGGCCCTTTTTAGTAGCGTTCCACAAATTGCTATTAAGTATGGCATCAGTTTGATTTTATGGGGTGAGAATCCAGGCTTACAATTAGGAGACCTCAAGACTTTAGGTAAACATGGTTATGATGGAAACAATCTCCGGAATATGAATACGTTAAAAGGAGGCATGCCTGAATGGATGTTAAGCCTAGGCTACAAAAGAGAGCATTTAGAGGCATATTATTACCCAACTCCTGAATTATTTGATGAGCATAACCTACAGATTGTCTATCTTGGATGGTTCTTAGGAGACTGGTCTTTAACCAATAATGGCATGTATTCAATTACTGAGGGTTTAAAAATGAGATCAGATCATGTTTCAAATACTGGTGACTTAAGAGGGGTTACATCCCTAGATGAGGATTGGGTAACATTAAATCAAATGATTAAGTACTATAAGTATGGCTTTGGAAGAGTCACTGATTATTGCAATGAAGAAATTAGGCTAGGAAACCTATCGAGGGATGAGGGAATAATTCTTGCCAATGAATATGATGACGCCTGTAGCGATGAGTATATTAATTCTTTTTGTGAATATATTCGAATAAGCCCAAAGCAATTTTGGTCTAAAGTTCGATCTTCGGTTAATAGAGATTTATTCCATGTTCATAAGAATGGCGACATTGTTAAAAAATTTACAGTTGGGCGTGGGCTATGAAAAAAATTACTGTGGGGATCGTAGATTATGGCTTTGGTAATATTTCTTCATTATATGGCTGCCTTATGTCTTTAGGCTTTAGTGTCAATGTTTCAAGTAAAAAATCTATTTTAAAAAAGAGCGATGTTATATTTCTTCCAGGTGTCGGGTCTTTTGATGCAGGTATTGAGGCATTGCAACAGAGAGATTTAATAGAATTTATCCAAAAGTTTTCATCTAGCGGAAAAACAGTGGTTGGTATTTGTCTTGGTATGCAGCTTTTATTTTCTTCATCCCATGAGGGGAATCCCATTGAAGGTTTGTGCTTATTGCCAGGTAGAATTTCTTCTATTAAAACCCAATCCACTCATATTGGCTGGAATACAATCAGAATTATTAAGCCCAGATCTATTTTTAAAGAATTCGATAATAAACATTTTTACTTTAATCATTCTTATGCATTTGATGGATCTCAAAAAATTGTTTCAGCACAGACAGTTATCTCTTTGGAGCTTGAGTCTTTTTCTTCAATAGTTCAAAAAGCTAATATTATTGGCATTCAATTTCATCCAGAAAAGAGCCAAGCTAATGGTTCAAAGCTGCTGTATAAAATTATTAAGAGTTCTTACAGTGCTTAAAAAAAGAATAATAGGAACCATAACAGTGCTCAATGGCTGGGCAGTCCAGTCTATTAGCTATTCTAAGTATCTTCCGCTAGGAAGACCTGAGGTGATTGCAGAAAATTTAGACAGATGGGGTGCTGATGAAATCTTAATTCAATGCATAGATAGGTCCCGCCGAAAACTAGGCCCAGATTTTAAAACCTTATCTTCTATTTCTGATATGGGCATTACTACTCCGATAATATATTCTGGAGGCATCCGCAATCATGTGGATGCAATTAATTCTATTAAATTAGGAGCGGATCGGATAATGTTTGATGAATTGCTTCGATCACATCCAGATGAAATATCTAAATCATCGCGCATATTAGGCTCTCAAGCATTAGTGGGTTGTATGCCAATATCATGTATAAGAGGAAAAATGAGTTGGTTCAATTATTTAACCAAGGAAACTATTCCATTGACTTCAGATTATTTAAAGAAAGTATTTTCTTCTTCTATTTCTGAGTTGCTGTTAGTTGATCATAAAAACGAAGGCTGCGCGCAGTCATTTAATCTTAATATTCTAAAATCCTCATTATTGGCTGATTCACCTATACCTATATTATTATTTGGAGGAATAAGTAATCCTCAACTTGCTCAAAAAGCATTAAATAATACAAATGTTGCTGGCATAGGCATAGGTAATTTTCTGTCATATAGAGAAAATAGTATTGAATTTTTTAAACGGACCATTAAGAACTCGAGTCTTAGAGAACATAAATTTAAAGCTCTCAAAAAAAATGATTAATAAAATAATACAATGTAGTCGATGCCTTTATACATCAATGCACCCACTTGGAATAACTTTTGATGAAAAAGGCATATGTTCTGGGTGCCGTGTTCACGAGGAGAAAGATATTTTAGACTGGGATTATAGATTAGAAGTTTTAAAAAATTTAATAAAGCCATATAAGAGCAAACAAAAACAATATGATTGCATTATTCCAGTAACAGGTGGCAACGACTCTCACTTTATAGTGCATGTCGCTAAGAATATTTTAAAGCTTGAGCCGCTTTTGGTTACTTATAATAAGTATTTTAATACCCCTTTGGGTATAAGGAACCTTGCAAATCTAAGGATGAAATTTGACTGCGATATTTTGACTCAAAATATTAATCCTCAGTCAGTACAAAAAATTACAAAACATACGATGATGCATTATGGCAGCATTTACTGGCCTTGCTTAGCTGGACATACAGTCTTTCCTGTTCAAACTGCTGTGCGTTATAAAATCCCTCTGATCATATGGGGAGCTCACCAAGGATTAGAGCAAACAGGGATGTTTTCTCATCTTCATGAAACCGAGATGACGCAAAGATACCGCAAGGATCATGACCTATTTGGAGTGGAGGCAGACGATTTAATCACTGACTTTAATACTATTGAAGAGGGTGATATTTGGCAATATAGATATCCTGAGGATTCTTTAATTCATGCTGAAGGAGTGAGAGGCATTTACTTAGGTAATTTTATTAGATGGGATCCTAAGGCTCAACACGAGCAAATGATAGATAAATTTGACTATAAATCTGCTAAGTTCAAAAGAACCTTTGATACTTATGATCATGTAGATTGTTATAATTTTATGGATATTCATGACCATATAAAATTTCTGAAACATGGATATTCCAAAGTTACTGATCATGCCTGCAGAGAGATTCGACACAATCGATTGTCGAAGCAAAATGCCATCAAGATTGTTAAAAAATATGAAAAACAGCCTTTACAACATCTACAGAAACTTTGTGAGTGGCTAAATATTGATCATGATGGCCTTACATTTATCTTGAATCAACACAGAAATCCTATTTTATGGAAAGAGAACGAACCAAATATATTTACAAGAGAAAAATTGCGCTATTCAATTACTCAGAGTCAAAATAATACTACGAAAGTTAGTAATCTAGACTTCTTAGCAACCAATACCCTTGATTTAGACTGTGAATCTAAATATATAACAATAGGCAAGGGATACCCTTTATAATGCATTTATTTTGAGAATAGAGTAAACAAGTAAACAAATATGAGTTACAAGATATCTGTAATAGGCTTGGGCTATGTTGGTCTTCCATTGGCGGTTGCCTTTTCAAAAAGTCATAAAGTAGCTGGATTTGATGTTAATAAAAAAAGGATTTCAGAGCTAAGTACTTTTCAAGATAGCACTCTTGAAGTTTCAGCTAAGACTTTGAAGCAATCTACCAATCTATCTTTTTCTTCCTCAAAAGAGACCTTAGTGAATTCTGATATATACATAGCAACAGTCCCAACCCCCATTGATCAAAAAAATAACCCTGATTTAACCATGCTGAAGTCCGCATGTGAAACTGTTGGATCTGCGATGAAGAAGGAATCGATCGTTGTTTTTGAGTCTACTGTCTACCCCGGATGTACAGAAGAAATTTGTGTACCAATTTTAGAAAAATTTTCAGGCTTAAAACTCAATAAAGATTTTTATGTTGGCTATAGCCCAGAACGAATAAATCCAGGAGATAAGAACCATGGTATTGGAGACATTGTAAAGATAGTTAGCGCGTCAAATAAGCACTCACTAGATATTCTGCATGATCTCTACTCTAAAATCATCCCTGCTGGCCTTCACAAAGCCACTTCAATTAAAGTAGCAGAGGCAGCTAAAATTATTGAGAATACCCAGAGAGATATAAATATTGCTTTAATGAATGAATTTTCTTTAATTCTTAAAAAATTAAACATTGATTCTAATGAAGTTTTAGAAGCTGCTGGAACTAAATGGAATTTTCATAAATATACACCCGGTCTAGTTGGAGGGCATTGCATAGGAGTTGACCCATACTATTTAACATATAAGGCAAAGAAATTAGGAATTAATCCTAGAGTAATTTTATCAGGTCGGCAGGTTAATGACTCTATGCATAAAGAGGTAGCTAGATTTTTATTAACAAATACTGCAGGTACAAATAATAAAATTTTAATTCTTGGAGCAACGTTTAAAGAAAATTGCCCAGATATCCGAAATTCTAGGGTAGAAAATTTTATTTTCGAGATGAATCAACAGGGAATTATCCCGCATTTATATGACCCATTTTTAAATAAAAGGCCTAACTTCCAAGGTCAGTTTACACTTTTAAGGAAATGGCCATCAACAAAATATGATGGTGTTTTCTTAGCAGTTCCTCATCAAAGCATCATCTCTAAAAAGATTGCAGATTTTTTAGCTCTTTTAAAGCGGAATGGAGTTATGTTAGATTTTAAATCTGTACTGCCGCAACATAAAAAAATAATAAGGTGGTAATGAATATATTAGTCACTGGCTGCGCTGGATTTATAGGATTCCATCTAACTAAAACGCTTTTAGATCAGGGAGATAAAGTTATTGGGATAGACAATATAAACCATTACTATGATCCAACTTTAAAAGAGACAAGGCTCGAGCAACTTAAAACATATAAAAATTTTACATTTCTAGAGTTAGATATTTGCGATCATGAATCTCTTGAATTGGGCTTAGCTCCATTTAAGGTCAGCCGTATTATTCATTTAGCTGCTCAAGCTGGCGTCAGGCACAGCATCTCTCATCCAAGAGATTACCTCAATAATAATATTATAGGGTTTTTTAATATCCTCGAATATGCAAGATCATATTCGGTAGAGCACTTAACTTATGCAAGTACTAGCAGTACTTATGGTGCAAATAAAAAACTTCCTTTTGCAGAAAAAAATCATGCAGACCACCCAATTCAATTTTATGCAGCTACCAAAAGAGCTAATGAATTAATGGCTCATTCCTATAGCTGCATTTATGGCCTCCCAACCTCTGGACTGCGTTTTTTTACAGTGTATGGTCCATGGGGGAGACCAGATATGGCGCTATTTAAATTTACAAAAAATATTATTGCGGGTAAAGAGATTGAGATTTTTAATCATGGCAAGCATATTCGTGATTTCACGTATGTAGCTGATATTGTTCAAGGAATAATTACAGTCAATAATTGCATTCCTTCAGGGAACTTAAATTGGGATCCCTTAAGTCCCGATCCTTCTTCTAGCTTTGCTCCCTTTGAAGTCTACAATATAGGAAACTCTGAGCCTGTAGAGCTTATGTCTTATGTTTCTTTAATTGAAGAGTTTTTAGATAAAAAAGCTTTAATTAAATATCTTCCTTTGCAACAAGGTGATGTTGAAGATACTATCTCTGATATCTCTAAGATATCAGCGCTTGGCTATCAACCATTAACTAATATAAGGACAGGGGTAAAAAATTTCTTAGATTGGTATCTGGAATATCATCAGTAATTAATCCTTTAAAAAAATTATGAATAACTGGTTTGTATACTTATCTGTTTTTGAGGAACTTTACGACAAAGTAATTGCTGAAACAATTCAAGATAATAATTTTTCTAAACCTGTTGGCTTTTCATATTATAAAAATCAGTCCAAAAGAATAAATGTAGAAAATTATTCTCAGGTAGATATTTTTTCTTCTATAGTTGAGCAATGCCTTGTTCATGAGCCAGATATAGAATATATAAGATATGTAGAACAAGAATACGCAATCAGCACTCTCTCTTTATCAATCTTTGCTGACAGGCATATTGGGTATAATAATAAATTTACATATAAACAAAAACTTGCTCTAATTGAATTAACATTTAAATATGCAATCAAATTAAATGAAAAATATAGTTTTAAGTTTGCATGGTTTGAATCTGTTGGTGGTTTTGCAAGTTATATTCTTTACCTAGTATTTAAAAAATCAAATGTAAAAATTTGTATTATTGTTTTTGATCAATTCCCTGGAAAAATTGCCACATCTCAAAGTGAAAGGCTTATCTGGGATGGTGTAGAAGAAGAGATGCAAGCAATAGGTAATGAGTCACCTCCTTCTCAAGAAGAGATTATGGATGCTCAATCATTCCTTCGTCATTTTAGAGAAACATTGCCAGCGCCAAGTGCCTTCTCTAAAAACAGCATTCCAAAGATTACTTTTAAAGATTTTTCAAGAGGATTCACTTGGGCTCAGGATTATTTTTCTGATAAGTACAATGTTTTAGCTATATCCCCCCTTCAAATGGTTTTTACAAAGTTTAAAAAGATATTTAGAGGACGAGCATCAAGTTTTTTATTTTCAAAACTTGATACCAAAAATCTTGGTGATTATGTTTTTTTTCCCCTTCATTTTCAGCCAGAAATGACTACCCTTGTGTGTGCTCCATATTGCTTAAACCAGGTTTCAGTTATTGAGGATATTGCAAAGTCATTGCCAGCTGGTATTAGATTAGTTGTGAAAGAGCATCATGCATCTGTTGGCAGAAGACCGCTTCAGGACTATAGAGAGATCAAAAAAAATTGGAATGTTATTTTAGTTAGACCTCAAGAAAATGCTTTAGAGATTATAAAGGCTTCTAAAGCCGTTATCACTATAAACAGTACAGTTGGATTACAGGGTTTGCTTCTTGGGAGGCCGGTTATTACTTTAGCAAGAGTAGGATATGATGCTTCGCCTACTATTATACGTGGGCATAAAACTGGAAAAGAGCACTATAGTCAAATGATTGCAGATGCAATAAATTCACAACCAAATGAGCAGGACATAATAAATTTTTGCATTGCAGTAAATAGAGTATTAGTAACTGCTCATGAAGATTTTGAACTTTTGCATCCTACATATGCAAGAAGTGTATTAGATGTAAAAAATGTGACTAGAATTGCTGACATCATAAAGAAATCTTTCATGACCAGCTTAACTAACAAATAAATTGTATAGATTTAAACAATTAAAAAAGGCATAAGCTATGTGTGGAGTTATAGGCATCATTTCATCTGAAAGTAGACAAGAAATAACCGATAGTGCTGATAAGATGCTTCGATTTATCGATCATAGAGGCCCTGATGGTCGTGGATTAGAGGTGTTCAACTTGCCTAAAGCTCAACACTTAGCACTTGGTCATAATAGGTTAGCTATTATAGATACTTCTGACGCTGGTTTAATGCCGATGTCTAACGCAGATGATAACTTAAGTATTATTTTTAATGGAGAGATTTTTAATTACATTGAATTAAAGGAAGAGCTTGCATCACTAGGTTATTGCTTCACTACCAACACAGACACTGAAGTATTGCTCAATGCATATGCAGAATGGGGCTCGGATTGCCTCAATAAGCTTAACGGCATGTTTGCTTTCGCAATTTTTAATAAAGTTAACTCTGAATTATTTATTGCAAGAGATAGATATGGTGTCAAGCCATTATATTATTTTTTTCAAGATAATCTTTTTATTTTTGCCTCAGAAATTAAATCAATTCTTACTCATGAGAATGTTGATGTTGCACCGGAAGAGGAAATGCTTGGAAAATTTCTTTTAACCGGAGCGGTTAATAACACAAATTTAACTTGTTTTTCTGAAATATATTCTTTGTCTCCGGGCTATTCATTGAAAATGCAGCAAGGGAAATTAACTACTGATAAATGGTACTCACCTACAAAAAATTTATTATCTTCAGACGCTAATTATAATTATCAAAAATCTTTAAGTGATTTTCAAGATATATTTCACGACGCAGTTAAACTGCGCCTTAGAAGTGATGTGGAAGTAGGTGCATGTTTAAGTGGAGGGTTGGATTCGTCAGCAATAGTTGGAGCAGTTGCCAACATTTCCTCTAATATGAGCGATCCAGGCTCATTCAAAACCTTTTCTTCTGTATATGATGATCCCAAAATCTCCGAAATTGAGTATGTTGATGAGGTAACGAAATTTACTAATACCACGAACTTTTCATTTACCCCGCAGTTAGATGCTTTTTGGGAAAATATACCAAAAATTATATGGCATAACGATGAGCCAATCCAAACTCCAACAACATTTAATCAATGGTCTGTTATGGAAGCAGCAAAGAATCAGAGCATTAAAGTGACATTGGATGGTCAGGGTGTTGATGAGCTTGCAGCTGGCTACCCAACATATTTTTCTATTCATCTGGCTGAGCTTGCAAGAAAACTACATGTAATAGAATTTATTGCCACTTTTAAAGACATTGTTTCTACAAAAGGTGAGGGGAGGAACGCTGCCTCACTTCTTTTCAGAGTTATTTATTTACTTATCCCTCGATGGGCTATTAGTACTCTTTCTGCAATTCCATTTTTTCGCTTCGTCGTAAAAGGAGAATCTTTTCAACCAATCCTTAGAAAAAAATATAAAAAAAGTTGGCGCAATATTGCTAAGCAGCAGCTTTTGCTTCAAAGAAAACACTCTATTTCAATAGCAAAAAGACTAAGGTTTGATTTCTATAATATGAGCTTGCCTGCCTTATTGAGGTATGAGGATAGATCCTCTATGGCATTTTCTATAGAGGCAAGAACCCCTTTTTTGGATTACAGACTTGTTGAATTTATTCAAAGCTTACCTTCAGAATATTTTATTAAAGAGGGGCTAACAAAAGCAATTGTTAGAGATGGGGTATCCTCATTAATTCCCCAATCAGTATTTAATAGAACAGATAAAAAGGGGTATCCCATCCCATCATCAGATTGGCTTAATAAGTCTAATAAAATAATAAAAAATATATTTTCAGGCGAAACTTTTTTGTCTACTTATATAAATATTGATGAATTTCAGAAGATGCTTTCAGTAGGAAAATTGCCCATAAAGGATGATGAGTTATGGCGACTAGTTTTTGCTGAGCTTTGGTTTAGAGAATTTTTTCAAAAAGATCCCCAGAATGGTAAATTAACGAAACATTCTCGTTTTTCCCAACAGTAATAATTTTTTTAAATTCTCTCTCAAGAATAAACCAATTTCATTACAAGAAATTAAACGCTATAATACTTTTGAATTTAAGGAGTAAATTATGGGTTTTAACAGTGATCAAGAGGGCTTCTGGGCAGAGGAGTACTCAAAAGAATACATTGACAAAAATAATAATTTTGATCATGTCTTAGGATCAGAAGGCTGGTCGAAAATTCTTAAATGCACCGATTATGACATTAATAATTACCTAGAATTTGGATGCAATATAGGAAGAAATATAAAGCAACTGCAAAGCGTTCTCCCGAAAGCAAAACCATCTATTATTGAAATTAGTAAGGATGCTTATAACTTTGTTACCTCTCAATATGATTTTGACCAAACCTTCAATGGGCCAATATTAGATTCTAAATTTGAACCTAATTCCTTTGACTTAACTTTTACAATGGGAGTCCTGATTCATATTAATCCTGATCAGCTATTAGATCATATGAAAAAGCTTTGTGAATGCAGCAATCGATACATAGTGATTGGTGAATATTTTAATCGAACCGAGGTATCTCTAGAATATCAAGGAGAATCTGATAGACTTTTTAAAAGAGATTTTGGAAAGCTTTTCCTTGAGAATTTCTCTGTTAATCTTCTTGATTACGGTTTTTTATGGGGCCATGTTTATGACTCATCAGGCTTTGATGATATTACTTGGTGGGTTTTTGAGAAGAAGTAATCTCCTCTCTATTTTAAAACAATATTAAGATAGAATTTATAAAACAAAACTTACCGCATTGAAAAAATTTTTTCTTAATTCGGTTGTTTCTGTCACATTTTTTTCATTAATAAAATTTTCGCTTAATTTAAAAATAGCGAGTCTTCTGCTGCCATCGGACTATGGGGTGATCCTCTTGCCCCTCATTATATTTAGTTTTTTAGATCTTTTGCTTGAAGGAGGATTGCATTCTGGAATTATTAAATACAATGCTTCAAAGAATGACCTATTGCATATTTTAAAAAACAAATTGCGACTATGGATTTTATTTGGACCACTAATTGCGGTTTTTTTAATTTTTCTTGACATCCTCAGTGAGATTAAAATACCAGCTCTGATCACTTTTTTGTATCTCATTGCTTCATTATTCAAGCTCTCGAACTATTTCTCAGAAGCAAAATTAATAGCAGAAGGAAAATATATACATACTGAATTTCTAAATTTTCTTGTTACTATTTTGACATATGGACTTGTTATTTTACTAATTCCATATTTTGAAATTTCTGGATTTTACTTTCTAGCAATGCTCAATATTATGTTGATTAGTGTTTATGGAATATTGCTTAATATTAGTCTAAGGAATTATATTAATAATCAATCTCACTCATCTTTACGCGAATTAAAAATATTTGCTGATAGCGTACTTCAATCAAATTATATTTTCGTAATTGGAGCTCGAGTGGATGAGTTATGCGCGTCAATATTAATTAATGCTAATGCTCTTGGTATTTACACCAAAGCAAAAGAACTGGGAACAATGCTGGGAACATTTTCAAGCAAAATTGTATCTAGGCCTTGGTATTACATTGCATGTAAATTACAACCCAAAAATACCAGCAACATTTACTTTCTTTCCATGCTTTGCCTCGCGCTAACGTCAATCTTACTTCTGCCTTTCTTGCTCTATTTATTATCATTAGTTATTAGTTTTTTAGGTCCGAATTGGACTAAGCTTACTGACTTTAGTATCTTTATGGCCCTTATATTTCTTCTATACTTTTTTGTTCAATTCTCTAACTCCACTCTTTTAGCCCTGGGATTTGAGAGAGAGCAGTTAATTATAGATCGAGTAATAATTGGGTTAAAGATTGCAGTTTATTTGCTGCTTTTATTGGTACTTTTGCTGCAAGTCTTTTCATTAAAAATAGAGTTATTTTTTTATATTGAGATTCTATTTAGAGCAATTAATTTATTATTACAAATATGCCTTATGATCTGGAAGAGGTATGATTTAGAGATTAAAAGCACTAATTAATATGATTATTAGTAAAGCCAATTCCCTTACAAACTATTTTCTTTCAACTATGCTGCCTTTTTGTATGGGGATGTTTTTAATGGCTGCATCATTCACCTCATTGCGAGGCTCTTCTGGCACTGGCCCGCTAGAGGCTCTTCTATACTTATCACTTTTATTAATGATATTTTTTAAGGTAATCAACAAATTTGACTTCAAATATATTGCTATATTGCCATTGGCTTATTTAATTATCTTCATGACCCCCATTACTTTTTTAAATACTGCCTTGGACTTAATGGGATCTAGCGTGAGAACTCTTATAGCTTTAATATTTGGAGGCATTGCTGCATTTGCTATTGCAAACACAAACGAAGATGAGAAAGTCTATATTTCTTATGGCATGTTCACAGTGCTTGCAATTGCAGTTCTAGTCGTTTTAGTGCAGTATGATTTTCAGACTGTTTCAAGACTTCTTTTTTTATCCAATAATCCTAATCAAATTGCTCTTTACTCATTAGGAGCTATGTTTTTATTCTCAATATCATTTAAGAAGCCTTTAATATTATTTTGTAGTATTGCCGCAGCATTTATATATGGCTCTTTGTCACTATCGGATTCATTCCTGTTGTCTGCTCTTATTGCCGTGAGCTTTTTAGTTCTCGAGTTCTTGCTGAAAGGTAAATTATTTTTTTTACTTGTAGTGTTTTGGATTGTGCTATTTCTTGTTGCATTTCAACTCACGTTTCCAGATAACTCTTTTATACGACCCTTGCTTGAATTGTGGTCATCTGCAGATGAGGGAGGTGGAAGGGTTACCCTAGCAACTAACGGTTTGAGTGCATTCTTTGCTTCCCCAATCTTTGGAAATGGAGCAGGGGCATTCTCTGGCACAGTTATACCTTTTACAAGATATGAGGCACATAACACAATAATAGATTTTTTAACTATGGGAGGAATTCCATGGGTTCTGCTGGCCTATCTTCCTTTTATACTAGCTATAAAAACATTATTCCAGCAAGGTAACTCTTTTGCACTTGGATTACTTGTAGCTTTTTGTATCTTTTCATTGTTTCATTTTGTTGGGCGCCATCCTATTTTCTGGTTTGTCTGGGGCTATTGCATTTCAATGGTTATAAAAAGTAGAGATTAATAAAATATGTGTGGAATAGCAGGGGTATGGAGCAAAGATACCATCAATAATAATTCTTTCATTGCTGGTCTCAAAACTTTGAATCATAGGGGCCCAGATAATTTAGGAACTTGGGCTTCAGAAAATGATGCTATAGCATTAGGCCATACCAGGTTAGCTATTATTGATTTAGATAGCACTGGAAACCAACCTATGATCTCAAGATCTGGAAGGTACGCCATTACATTTAATGGTGAAATTTATAATTATAAAGAGCTGCAAAGTGAGTTACGGGGCCTAAATTCAGATATTACTTTTGCCGGAACTAGTGATACAGAAGTCATGCTTTATATTTTTGAATATTACGGTGTGAAAGAAGGCCTTAAAAAACTGAGAGGAATGTTTGCTGCAGGTCTATGGGATGAGGTTGAAAAAAAAATGTATCTTTTTCGAGATCGCGCAGGAGAAAAACCTCTTTACTTCGGTTATATAAACTCAAGTTTATTTTTTGCATCGGAAACTTCATTTTTTCAAAAAATTGATCAGAACTTAGCTTTGTCTCCAGATGGAGTCAATATGTATTTTGCTCAAGGCAATATCCCAGCTCCATATTCAATATACAAGAATATCTTTAAGGTTATGCCAGCACAAATATTAGAATTTAAAACACCAGAAAAGCATGCATCTTCTTTTTATTGGGAGCTTGATGTTAATAATTCTTCGAATCATAAGAAGTCCTTTCAACAAAATGCAGATGAATTTGAAACGTTATTTCTTAATAGTGTTGAAGAGCAAATGGTTGCAGATGTCTCTCTTGGCGCATTTCTTTCAGGAGGCCTTGATTCCTCGGCAATAGTTTCTGCCATGCAGGAAATATCCTCTAGAAGAGTTGAAACATACTCTATTGGTTTTGCTGAAGATGATTACAATGAAAGCCATGCAGCACGAGCTGTTGCGCAACATATTGGCACTCAACATCAGGAATTTATTTTTACCGCAAAAGATGCATTAGAAATTATTCCTGAGTTAAATAAAATTTACTCTGAACCCTTTTCAGATTCTAGTCAGATACCTACTTTTTTTTTATGCCAGGAAACAAGTAGAAATGTAACCGTAGCATTGTCAGGCGATGGTGGGGATGAATTATTTGGAGGATACAATAGGTATATTCTTTTTCATCGCTTTCAAGCATTAATTATAAAGTTTCCCACTCATCTAAGATCTATTATTGGGAAATTGCTGCTAAAGGCATCTCAGCATGGAGCAACTTACGCTTTTTTAAATTTTTTAGCGACACGCTTGTTAAATTTGCAGTTCTCTAAAGAGAAGTTAGAAAAGATTGCAATTACCTTGATGCAACTTTCTGTTAGAGAAATGTACTACGTGCTTCTTCAACAATGGAATCAAAATAATTGGCCTCTTAAAAAACTAGACAGCGTTTGCCTTGATGATCTGTATGTTCAGTTAAATGACCAGCCTATTAACTCTTTTGAGGCTATGAGGAAGCATGATTATTCGAACTATTTACCCAACGATATTTTGGTCAAAGTAGATAGAGCGGCGATGGCTAATTCCTTAGAAACCAGAGTGCCATTTTTAGATTCTAGGTTAATAGAATTTGCATTTTCTTTGCCACCTCATCATCTTATCAAGGGTAACAAAGGAAAGCTTTTGGTAAGAAATTTTTTGCATACGCGTGTCCCATCCGCTATTTTAGACCTTCCAAAGAGTGGTTTTGGTGTTCCAATTGAGCATTGGCTGAGGGGGCCTCTTAAAGTATGGGCAGAATCACTATTATTTGAAGACATTGATGAAGATAATTTTCTAAACTACCCCTTAATACAGCAAAAGTGGCGTGAGCATCTGCAAGGAGTCCATAATTGGCACCATCATCTATGGAGCGTTCTGATGCTAGTATCGTGGGCCAAAGATAATAATGTAAAGCTAAGGTTTTAAGTTATAATTCGATCATGGACCTCTCAATTATTTTAGAAATAGCCAGGAAACACACCAAAGAAATATTGGCAATATTAATTGCACCAGTCTTGTTCGGCGTAATAGCTTCCTTGCTTTTACATAATCAATTCACTTCATCTGCTACCATATCTCCCAAGCGTTCTAGCTCTCAAGATTCTAGCTCTGGAGTAGGCGTGATCGCAGCTTTTGCAGGCATCGAAGATGAGAAACTCTCCCCTGAGCTTAAGTTTGCCACTAACTATTTTTACTCTTATCAATTCTTATCAGGGTTCCTGATCGCAAATGATTTGATTGATGATATGTTGATGTTTCAAAAATACGATAAAAAATCAGATAAAAGTATTTTAAAAAATGGGAGCTCTGCCTTTGAGGTTAAAAATTTATTCTCGTCAGAAAATCCAAGGCAGGGACTTTTAGAGCTTAAAAAAGCCACTAGGGAATTTCAAAAAATTATTAAAATGGTTCCTAGCAGAGCTGATCCATCTTTGGCTATCATCGAGGTCACTCACTATTCTCCATCTCTAAGTTATTTTATACTTACCAGCCTCTTAAAAAAACTTGATCGTGATATAGCGCAGTTGGATATTCAATCCTCCGATAGTCAGATTTCTTATATAAATTCAATTATAGGAGAGTATAGCTCCATAGAAACCACAAGGATTCTTGCAACCATACTGGACCGAGAGTTCACAAAAAAAATTCTTGCAAATTCCTCTGATCAATATGCCTTTCTTGTTCTTGATCCGCCTGTATATCCGATAGAGAAGAGTCAGCCACGGCGCTCAATTATTGTACTGTTATCTTTGTTACTAGGAATTTTTATTAACTCTGTATATATTGGCTACCTAGTATTTATGAGCCTTCGAGAGAAAAAAACATAAAATATATTTGCATTTACCAAAACTCAGGAAAATATTATGAAATTTAAAGCATTATTAATAAGAACTATTTTTTTTATAGCGTTACTTGGATCTCCTTTATTTTTATATTCTCAATCTTCTGAAAAGCTTGATTTAAACGAAGACTTTCTAAATTCATTGCCAGAAGAAACAAGAGAGGAGCTTTTGGAACAGTTAGAATCTGATCAAGCAGATCTTAGCGCAGTAGATTTTGGAGCTTTTTCAACTATGCTTGACAGTAATTCTGCTGAGAAATACATTCAACAAGAACTTCTTGATCATGAAAGAGAAGAATCACCGCAATCAAGATCTAGAGAATCGCTTCAGTTATTTGGAGCAGATTTTTTTACCGGCTTCCCTACCTCTTTTATGCCAATTTCTGAGCCTGCACTTTCATCTGATTATATTTTAGATTTTGGTGACTCATTAATCGTAGATTTATATGGTCCTGATGACTTAAGTGAAATATTATCAGTAAAATCTGATGGCTCAATTACTATTCCAGGAATTGGAAAAATTCAGGTTGCTGGACTTTCTATGAATACAGCCCAACAAAGAGTATCTGAATTCGTAACTCAAAAAGTGACTGGTTCATCTGCAAGCATTGCTTTGGAATCTATCAGAGATATACAGGTAGTAGTAGTTGGATTTTCAAAAGTTCCAGGTATATATACTGTTTCTGGAAACTCCTCAGTACTGAGTGCGCTAAAAGTTGCTGGAGGCATTGGGCTTGGGGGTTCATATAGAGACATAGTTGTTAAAAGAAATGATAAGGAGATTGCTGTATTTGATTTATATGATTTATTTTTAAGAGGTAATCTTTCTCAGAATATTGCTTTAAAAGCAGGTGATGTGATTTTAGTAAGAGCATCGAAAGAAATAATAGCAGTGTATGGAGGCGTTAAAAAACCAGCATTATTTGAACTGAACAACGAAAATATTACAGACATTTTAGAATATGCTGGCAATTCATCCGATGGCTCTGAACTCATTTCTGTCACTCTTTCTGAATTAACTGGTAACACGCTTAATGCATCTACAATCCTAAAAAAAGATTTCACTGGTACTCGGCTAAAAGGAGGCGATGAAATTTTTGTCCCGTACATACAAAAACGTTACTCAAACTCAGTCAACATAGCAGGTGAAAGCAGCCAACCCGGAGTATATTCAGTCAGTTCTGCGAATAGCTTTCTTGCTGACCAGGAATTCTTCTCACCAGACGCATATAAGTTAGCTGTCGTCCATAAGTCTTTTTCAAGGAAGGACAATAAATTTTTCTATAATCTTCACAGTCCAGCAAATCTTCCTCGGCTCAACTCTGGGGATGAATTGATTGTATTGAGTAAGAAAATGATTCATTTTCTCAATTCTGAAATTCTTCAGAAATTCATGACGACTGAAGAAATGCCTAAAGGTACTAACTGTCAATATTTTGACTATCTATATTCTCTAAAATCATCATCTAGATTTACCGAGTCTCAATTATTATTTTCTACAAACGATGCTTTATCTCAAAAAACTCAAGAAGATAATATATCTCCCCCTGATAACCTCAAGACTGAATTAATGAGCGATACATCTTCTAGCAATCTTTTTGTAAAGAAAAAGGATATTTCAGACTGCCTCCCTATTTTTAACGATGATCCTGAGCTCATTCTTGTTTTATTAAGAAATTCAATATTGGCAGAGGGTAAAAATTTAGACAGTGGTATTTATCCTGTAGCCTCACAAACATTGGTTAGAGAATTCATAGATGCAGCGATGCTTCAAAAAAAATTTACTGCTGACTCTTCGATAGCCTTAACTAATGCCTTAGAAACTAATTACTTCAGTCTTTCGACTCTTGGCCAAAGAACTCTTTCACCCGGAATGAATATCTCTATTTCATCCCAGGATGCCGTGATAGGGGGCAAGGTTATAATATCTGGAGAAGTAAACAAACCGGGTGCGTATTTTATCTCTTCTCAAGATAGGTTAAGCTCAATCATCGAAATGGCAGGTGGTTACAAGGAAAGTGCTTATTCTTTGGGAGGCATTCTTACGAGACAATCAGCAAAAAAATTAGAGAAATCTTTTAATGAAAAGCTCTATAACGATACTATTAAGAACCTATCATCTCAGTTAGTTCAGGGTGAGAATATTCCATTTGATGCCGTGAGTTTTGTGTTGAATGAATTTAAATCTATAGAACCATCTGGTAGGGTGATTACAGAATTTAATGAAACACTTCTCGCCAAAGATGTAAGCTCTGATTTGATATTAGAGACGGGTGACAGCATCTTTATTCCAAAGAGATCAAATGTAATTTATGTATTTGGAGAAGTTCTCCGCCCTGGCCCTCAAAGTTATAATTCACAGTTAACTGCATTAGATTTTATTAAGCAATCTGGCGGTTTTACCTCGAGTGTAGATAAATCAGCTGTAATAGTTGTCTACCCTAATGGACAATCTAAGTTAATAAAATTTGGTTTCTTTTCAAGCATCTCAGGTAATGATCAGATATTGCCTGGATCTGTAATATATGCAACAAGAGATTTTAAGAAATTAAACAACCTTAAGTTAGCCACAACGCTAGCTCCAATTGTTAGCAGTATAGCGATCTCCTTAGCATCACTGAATTCTATTTCGAACGATTAAAGTTAACAAATGAGGGCAATTAACTTTACCATATCCATGGTTGTTGGTTTATGTGTCAGCACTTACTTGCTTGCAGATATTCAAGAATATCGAGATCATCTTCAGTCTCCATCACACTCAGAGTATGGAACAATTGGACTTATTAATATGCCTAGCGCAAGAACGATGCCTGCAGGTTCTTTAGCATTCCATTGGACGCGAGCTCAACCTTACTTCCGAGGAAGTATTATAGGATATCCTTTTGACTGGTTCGAAGCATTATATAAATACACAGATATTAATGATAAGCCTTATAGCCCGTACGGCAGTTTTAGCGGCGGGCAATCGCTAAAAGATAAAGCATTTGATGTGAAATTTGTTTTATGGAAAGAATCTAGAAATATTCCTCAAGTCGCCTTTGGTATAAGGGATCTTGGGGGCACGAATAGATTTGCTGCAGAATACCTTGTTGCCTCAAAGTATATTGGTAATTTTGACATTACAATAGGTGCGGGCTGGGGTACCCTAGCTAGTCCAAAGAGCTCATTCTCAAATCCTTTCGCAAAAATTCATAATACCTTTAAGCAAAGAGGCAATTCTGGAGAAAGAAATCGTGGTGGTGGAATTAGCCCTGATGCCTGGATAAGTGGTAAATACATTTCAATTTTTGGTGGAGCAGAATATTTTATACCTAATATCCCTAATTTAAGGGTCAAGTTTGAATATGATACAACTAACTATGGTTACGATTCTTATGATTCAGGAGATGTTCTTGATAATAACTTTAGAGCTGAGGGCGAGCGTGCAGTATTACAGGAATACCCAGTCAATCTGAGTTTAGTTTGGACTCCATCAAAAAATTTAAAATTTCATCTTGGCAGGATCAGGGGTAATACTATTCAAGTAGGTTTTACTTATTCTGGTTCATATGGAGGCAAAGACCCTTTAAAAATTAAAAGAGATCCATTAAAAAAGATTCCCAATAAATCGATTATAAAAAAAATTAATTCTAGCAATCAAAGAGCATACTATCTCACTACTCTTAAATATCTAGCTGAAAATGGTATTTATCTCCAATCTGCTAAAGATGAAGGGGACACAATGCATGTTGCATATGCTCAACGTGATCATCAGAGCTATGTTCGAGGAGCCGGAAGGGTGAGCAACATCTTGGATGATCTAAGTCCTGATCGCATTAAAACTTTTAAACTCTCATCTATGAACGCAGATACAATCATGCATACGATTGAGATACCCAGAAATCAATTTGTTTCTAGTATGGAGGATAAAGATTTTGAAAGTGTGCGTTACTCATCAGAAGTCTACAAAAGCTCTGAAAAGTTTGATGAGTTAGATTTTATACCGCGTGCTAATTTTCCAGAACATACATATGCATTCACACCAGCTCTTAGAAGTCATGTTGGAGGTCCTGATGGATTCTATTTTGGAGAAGCCTACCTTAGAGGAAATTCAATGTTAATGCTTAACAGAGACCTTTCCTTGACCACATCAATTGGTTTAAGTCTTGTTGATAATTTTGATGAGCTTAAACTTCCCTCTGACTCCATTTTACCTCATGTTAGAACTGATATTGTTGATTATTTAAAAGGTGGACGTGGCTTTACCATTGGCAGGATGCAGCTAGACTATATTAAAAATCCTTTGCAGAATATCTATACAAAACTATCTGCAGGACTCTTTGAGGAGATGTTTGGAGGTATTGGTGGGGAAGTTCTATACAGACCATTCGATAGGGACTACGCAATTGGTATGGAAGCATATCATGTAAAACGCAGAGGTTTTCAACAGCAATTTGAGTTTTTAGACTATGAAATTATTACGGGTCACATCAACGCTTATTACCTCCATGCGCCATCAAATGTTCTTACAACACTCAGAGGTGGTAGATTTTTAGCTGGAGACTCAGGAGTCACATTAGATTTTTCTAGGCGATATAAGAGTGGCTTATACATGGGTGCTTTTTTTAGTTTAACTGATATCAGCGCTGAGGAATTTGGGGAGGGAAGTTTTGATAAAGGCTTCTATTTCTCATTCCCTTTAGAAATTTTTCTAACAAAACATTCTAAAGGGAGAACATTTTTTGGTCTTAAACCTCTAACAAGAGATGGCGCAGCATATTTAATTAAAGGATTTTCTTTGTATGGCGTTACAGATCAATCAAATTACTATTCCATTGAAAGAGACTGGGATGACTTGTATGACTAAATTACAGACACTAGCCTTACTAACAGCTTTATCCTCTTGCTCAAGCTTTCCTCTTTATGACTATGGGTTTAATACTATCAAGGAAAGTTATCTTAGCTTGGATAATCAGCTCATTGATGAAGCTTATATGAAAAGCACTAAATATGCATTTATCCGAGTCCGTTTTGGATCTTCAAGATCTTCATTGCTAACTCTTGTAAAAGAGGATCAAAATACTTTAGAGTGGATTTCAGCTGACGGCATAAAAATATTTACGCGATATGGAAAAATAATTAAAACTAGCGGGCTTCCAAATGATATAGAAATTCTTAGTTATCAAGATTTTACTTCATTTAATGGCCCTAACTTTGATTCCTCATATGTAACGAACTTCTATGAACCTATATTGCTTGAGCAGCTGACATCCGCTGCCTTCTCCAAAAAAGGTATGAAAAGAATTAAAAGCCCAATAGCTGGACGAGACAAGATACAAGTTAATTTAATTAAAGAAAAGATATATATTCAAAGTATTAATTGGACCAGGACAAACAAATATTTTTACAATTCAAACCAAGAGATAGAGAAAACAATTCAATATATCCATCCTTTCTCTAGCCCCATTACGATTGAATTTGTTAAGAAGTATAGAAAGTCTTAGGCTTATTTTGGGCAAAAAAAAGGAGTCATAAAGACTCCTTTTTTGAATATCTCCTCTATTGAGAAGTTGCAGTACCTGTAACAGTTCCTGTTGCAGTAGTGCCAAGTTGAACTTCTTCGACTTCAACTACAATCGTCTCATCTACAATTTGATCAATTTCTTCAATAATCTCTTGTTCAAGCTCAATGACATTGGTTACTTCAACTACATTGGTAGTTTCAACAACAACCTCTTGCTCGATTATATTAGTTACTTCAACAACTTGATAAACTCCTTCTGCTCCAGGCATATCGGATTCAAGAATGATGTCACTACCACCAGTGTTTGTGGTAGATGTTGCAGTTGCAGTTCCAGTAGCTGTAGCAGTTGCTGTAGCTGTTGCTGTTGTTGTAGCAGTTTCAGTTGCAGTTCCTGTTGCAGTACCAGTAGCTGTCTGAGTGGCAGTTGCCGTTGATGTTTGCGTTCCTGTTTGAGTTGCAGTTGCTGTAGCAGTGGATGTTGATGTTCCAGTTGACATATCTACAACATTCTCTACCTCAACAATCGTTGTAGGTGCAGGTGTTGGCGCAGGTGTTGGCGCAGGTGTTGGTGCAGGTGTTGGTGCAGGTGTTGGTGCAGGTGTTGG